>Ga0302303_10000051_pt1 | contig 148475 bp, 148 predicted proteins | sample III_Palsa_E2_1_FD_194542 | JGI IMG/M metagenome (GOLD analysis project Ga0302303, IMG submission 194542) | Peat permafrost microbial communities from Stordalen Mire near Abisko, Sweden - III_Palsa_E2_1 | ecosystem: Environmental > Terrestrial > Soil > Palsa > Peat permafrost | place: Sweden... | reverse complement strand
GAATGCCTTCCGGTAGCATCATTCGGATAAGTGTTTCGTATGCGTTTGACAAGTGTATGCGGATCTATGGGTTAACCCTGCAAAACAACTACTTTTTTTCTTAACCCACAATTATTCTGCTTGATCCGAAGAAAGCCTTGAGTCGAAAGATTTGAGGCTTTTGCTTTTGGTGTAGTCAGAGACTACATGCATAGATAATCCATAGACTTAATCTACGGACAGCGAATGAAGGTGTCTTTTGTGAAAGGGAAAGGTGAAAGCTAAAAATTGGCTAACAAATTACTTCACATATAGAGACCACACATCTGCGAAAGACCTTCCATTTGTTAAATAGGTAGGCGCTCCATTCTTCCAATACATAGCTAACCGATCACCATTAGCGTCTTCAGTGTCTTTGTTACCTGCTACATAAACATCGTTTCCAATAACAAAAATGGCCTTGGCCATTGTATAATTAACTGTAGGGGTTAAAGTGGAAGGTACCCCGTTTTTCCAGATTGTCGCAAAGTAATTATTCTTGCTGGTATCAACATTATCGCCTGCCACGTAGACGTCGGAGCCGGAAACAAATATGTTGAAGCTTTCAGAATATGTTAATGTATTTGCTAGTGTAGTTAATACCCCATTTTTCCAATAAGCCGCATGACCTCCAAGCTGAGGTGAAAATACAGAACCAGCAATATAAACATCACCACCAGAAACCACGACTGAATATGCCACTGATCCTGCGGAATAGTCAGGCAAACTGTTCACTACGCCATTTTTCCAATATACAGCTTGTGATCCGATACAACCCGCTACATATACGTCACTTCCGGACACGTAGATTGAATATGCGACGGGAGAAGTTGTTCCGTCCGTCATTTTATAGGCAACACCATTCTTCCAATAGGTAGCAAAACCATTTTCCCCAACCGTAGCCGGAACATTACTGCTAATTGTACCAGCGACATACACATCGCTACCAACCACGAAAATTGAGTAACTATAAGCATCCATTGTACCATCGGTCAGATAAGTTATAACTCCGTTCTTCCAATAAGCTGCAATTTCTTTTGTTCCAATTTTAGCATTAAATAAACCTCCAGCCACATACACGTCAGTACCCGAAACAACAACCGATCTGGCGCCTGCAAGTGCTGTACCATCACTTAAATGTGTAGTAGCATTATTCTTCCAATAAACAGCTGTATCGTGCAACCCTGTGTTGCCATCAAATCCTGCAACATAAATATTGGGGTTGATGGTAGTTACGGTGGCAGTCCCCGTAGAGGTACCCGAACCCGGTTTATCGCTGCTCTTGGTACAAGCAGATGTTGCAATAATTAGGCCCAAAATAAAAGGTAAAAGTTTTTTCATATGACAATCATAAAAATAGTCATTTTTAAATACTATCCAATACCAGCAGGCGCTTTATGATCGAAGACATCGGTGCAGAAGACTTTAAGGCCATTAAAATAGGATGCAATGAGGTTTAAAGAAGCTTGAAGACCAAGCTTGCTGAAATGTATAATAAAGCCGACAGTTTAAAAAACGGCAGAAGCACTGCCGGAAATATTAGTGGTACGAATTAGCAAATAGTGTTCCTCCCCTAACTGGTCGAGGTTTGAAACTTCGTCCTAAAATATATTAAGCTTATGGCTTAACTTAATACCAGCGTGGCCGAGGGCCAGGCGCTTTGTTGTTCAATGGGAATAAACTTCAGGGGCTTTGGCATCCCTTCCGGTAATATCTTTTTCATTTACAATCGCTTGCAGGTCATTCCAAAGGTTCGACATTTCGCCGGTTCCCTCTACCTTTTTTAAAAGTCAAAAGTCTTTAGTCGCAAGTCTAAAGACCTTTTTTGTTTTTGGATGTGTAGATGCAATCCACAAACAAAATCGTCCGAAGTTAAAAACCGGACAGCGGGGCAAAAGCTATTCATTAATTGTCGGGAACGGTCACCTGGGATGCAACTGCATACCAGCGACCGTTACGTTTTTCATACACATCCAAATAACAGGTAGTAACCGTAAATTCTTTTTGAGCAGCTTTGCCATGTACAGTAGAGATGGCGTTCACCAGACCGATATTACCCAAAATCCGCACACGGACACTATCAACTTTGAAAGAAAAGAATTCCTGATCGGTAGATAAAAGGCTTTTCAAAAGATCTTTTTTATGAAATATTTTCCCGCCGGGAGAAACTAACTCCATATCATCTGCATAGATGCCGCGCATGGTCGTGGTGTCGCGGGTGATAAAGGAAGCGATCCATTTTTCATTCAGTTCCTTAAGCTTTTTGATATCTGCTTCCTGGGCCGATGCCATTTGTATTGAAAGGCTCAGTAATAATAACAAAATACAGTTTTTCATAAGCGATTGCTGATTTTGATCATAAAGATCGGCGTTATTGCTTAATGTTATTGTTAAAAGGTGTTAAATGAGATTTGGATATAGGTTTAAAACCTTCGGACGGCGAATTAATTTATTAGTAAACTGCTATCATTTAATCACATAAATGTTCCTTACTTTTATCAAATTGAACGCTTGAATTTTTTGTAAAAACATTAACATGATAACTTACCCCTCATCTCTAAAGTCAAAAATAAATGGCACGGTTACCATGAGTATGCTCCTGATTTTGCTATTGGTATCAATGGGTGTATCTGCGCAACAAGCAATCGTCACTGGTGCAGTTCCACTGGAATTTTCCGGCAAATCAGTCAAACTCACCCTGATCAATTATGAAACCCGGAACGACAAGGTGGTACAGGAAGCTAAGATCAGCCCAAATGGTAAATTTACCCTGACTATAGTGTTAAAAGAACCTGAAATATATGATCTGGGGGTGGATAATTCAAGTTTGGTTCAAGTATTGGCTAAGCCTGGCGACAAAATCGACCTTAAGATTAGCAAAGACCATATTGAGGTTACAGGCTCAAAGGAAACACAATATTTGATTGATTATGAAGCGAACAGGAAAATTGCATTCAATAAGTATTTAAAACGGACCTATGATTCCTCGGCCGTTGCGGTTAAAAGCGGCGACAAAGCAAGGATAGAATATTGGAATGTGGAGCATGAAAAAGCATCTCAAAATTATAAAGCGGAATTGGCGCAATGGGTGGAACAGCCCTTTTTTATTAATTCGCTTGCCGCAGTACATCATAGTATACGCTGGAACTCAGAAACCGATACTGCACTGATGAATCAGATGGTTTCCATTTTTCAGCAAAAATATCCTAATTATGATCTTACCCGGCAACTGGTGAATAAAGTCAATGCCACCAAACGGATTGCCATCGGTGCCATAGCGCCGGGTTTTGTTTCAACCGATACGGCAGGTAAGAAAGTCGATCTTAAAGACTATCGCGGTAAATACACATTTGTTGAGTTCTGGGCCTCCTGGTGCCCTCCCTGCCGCGAAGAAAGCCCTACATTGGTGAGGTTATACAATGAATACAAGGATAAAGGATTTGCGATATTGAGTGTCTCCATTGATAAAAATACCACACAGTGGAAAAACGCAATTCGCCAGGATGGATATACCTGGGGAAATGTTTGCGACCTGAATGGATACGGAGGGCCTACGGCAGCATTATATACCGTAACCGCTATCCCTAATAGTTTCTTGCTGGATAAGAACGGAAGGATCATTGCTAAAAATCTTCGGGGCAAAGAGCTGGAAAGCAAGCTTGCAAAACTGATTAAGTAGTGTTTTTTTAGGGCATATGATCATGCAACTTAATTAAGATGGCCGACTATCATACTTTGAACCCCGACGATGAGAAACTCTTGAATGATATTCAGGAGCGTGAAATTGTCTATCACGACGGTAAACCGACTAAAATTCGTAAGTCACTTTATCACGAATACTCAAAAGCTGCCCGCCATTTTTTAAGTTTATTTCCGAATAAATTTGCAGATAGGATTGAACTTGCAAAAGACAAAGCAATGCTTTCTCATATACTTGAACAATTTAAGGCGCTTATTGATAAAACGATTACAACTGAACGGCAGATATTGAATTTTTTAAACGCAGAGGACGCGAAATTTATCCCAGCTTCTATTGTTAGTAGAGGGTATAACTTTGGTCATCACGCCTTGTTTGTTTTTCCCGAATTTCCACTTACTGTAAATCATAAGCCGGATTTTTTATTAGTTGGTCAAAATTCTGACGGATACCACTTTATCTTTGTTGAATTAGAAAACCCGACTAAAGACATCACTTTAGCAAATGGCACTTATGGAACAACAATAAGAAAAGGCATCACTCAAGTAGAAGATTGGAACCATTGGCTTCAAAAAAATTTCCACCATTTAAAACCTGTATTTGATAAAGATAAAAAACACGGCGAATTACTGCCTGATGAATTCACCGAGTATGATAAAACAAGAGTGCATTTCGTAGTTGTTGCGGGACGTAGAAGCGATTTTCAGGAGGAAACCTATCGCAGAAATCGAGAGCGGCAGCAAACTCAAGTCGTTCAGATTATGCACTACGATAATCTGATCGAAGCAGCCGAAGAAGCTTTAAAAACTGAAAGCTTTTAGCTTTGTCTATACAAAAGTTTGTTTTTGCAATAACTATAGGCCGGGTTGAACGGGATATATTATTTTAGCATTTAAAATGAAAGAAATACATTCCGGATCGGGCGGACTTTTATTGGGGCTGAAGGCTGCAGATGAAGTTGATTTATGCACGCCTGTGCAATATTCTGCATATACTGTATTTTTTATACCTGAAGGGGTCGGAACGTACCATGCAGATTTTGGTGTGTTTGATTTTAAGGGGCCAGTATTGCTGTTCTCAACACCTTTACAGCTGGTTTATATGGAGGAATGTAGTTTTTTAAACTGCAAAATGCTTCAATTCCATGGTGATTTTTATTGTATTGAATTCCATCGCGAAGAAGTTTCATGCAACGGCTTACTTTTTAATAACATCTACATTGATCCGGTGGTTGTTTTATCTGATAAGGAAGCCGGTTTATTTGATTCAATCTTAACGGAGCTTAATAATGAGCTTAATGAAGCTGCACCATCGGAGATTACCCTGCGTGCCTATCTGCAGCTTTTCCTGGCAAAATCAAGCGCTATCAAAATAAGAGCCATTGCTGAAAATAAAGACAAGGTCGAGAAAGACGAGCAAATGGATCGTTTCAGAAGACTTTTAGATGAACATTTCCTTACCCTGCACAAGCCGTCTGACTATGCTGAGTTACTGGCTATGACGCCGGACAATTTCACTAAACGCTGTACGCGATATTTTAAAAAGACACCATCGCAGCTCATACAGGAACGACTGATCCTGGAAGCAAAAAAACAGCTTCATTTAACACGCAAAAGCATTAAAGAAATAGCCTGGAACCTCAAATTTCAGGATGAATTCTATTTTAGCCGTGTTTTTAAAAAATTCACTAAGGTATCTCCGCAAGCCTTCCGCGATAAAACCGGAATATCTATCGTTGCGGATCGTTCTAAATACTAACAATCCTCCTTTGGATTATAATCCTGTTTTCAAAGCGGATATGTGCAGGCATTAGCCTTTTTTGTCCATGTGCCGCAACCGGTTACTGCTGTAATTTTGATAAAAAATTAAACAGTATGAAAACTTCAATAATAAACTTCATTGCCAACCTCGACCAATTTGGGAAAAAAGCAGTACGCTTTGGCATCGTAATCGTTTTCTTGTGGATAGGCGGTTTAAAGTTCTTTGCTTATGAAGCAGACGGTATTGTTCCATTTGTTGCTCATAGTCCGTTTATGTCTTTCTTTTATCATCATCCGGCTGAATACAAAAAGCACACAAATAAAGAAGGGGAATTGATCCCTGCGAACCGCCAATGGAATATTGAAAATAACACTTACGGGTTTGCAGATGGCCTGGGTGTTGTACTTGTTACTTTGGCCATATTGATCGCTTTATATAAAGTTGCGCCACTACTTAGTATGATTGCCAGTATACTTATCTTTATCATGACGCTGGGTACACTATCATTTTTAATTACCACACCTGAGAGTTGGGTACCACATTTAACTGATAATAATTGGGGGTTTCCTTTCCTGTCGGGCAGGGGGCGCCTGGTAATCAAAGATTTGGTAATTCTTGGCGGGGCCATCATCACCATGAGTGAATCGGCTGCGCTATATCTGCAACGTAAAAAAGCACATCTTAAATAATAAAAATATGAAAACTATAACAGTACCTACCCGTGACGAGGTCAGTGCCGGGTCACAGGTTTTATTCGATTTTTTACAACGCCGTATGGGCAAGGTACCAAATCTTTATGCCACCATGGGCTATTCTGAACATGCCCTTAAAGCCTTTCTTGATCTCGACGAAACACTCAATAAAGGAGTATTCACCCCTAAAGAAAGAGAAGCAGTTTCGTTAATCGTTTCTGAAATTAACGGTTGCGCCTATTGCCTTGCTGGCCACACGATGGCAGCCATCAGGCGAGGTTTTACAAAGGAAGAAACGCTGGATATACGCCGGGGACAAATCAGCGACCCGAAACTAAATGTAATTATCCAGCTTGCGGCATCCATCTCCCAAAATAAAGGGCATGCTGAAGAAGGCGCTTTAGATGCATTTTATAAAGCCGGCTTTGACGAAGCCGCATTAATGGAACTGGTTGGTTTGATCAGTTTGCGTGTATTTACCAACTATGCATTTGCCTTAACCCAAATTCCGGTTGATTTTCCGGTTGCAGACCCCATCAATTAAAAATAGCCATGATGAATATTTATAATATGCCCAGAAAAACACCTTTTATTGCGGCATTGATGATACCATTAATCCTGGCAGCAGCACTAACTGCGCAAGCAAATAATAGAAACGAATTAAAAAATGATACTATGAAAAGTTACGCCGTTCATTACAAAACCATCAAGGCTGATGGTTTAAATATTTTTTATCGTGAGGCTGGGCCAAAAAATGCTCCAGTAATTCTGTTGATGCATGGCTACCCTACTTCGTCTGTTATGTTTAGGAACCTAATTCCGTTATTGAGTAAAAAGTATCATGTTATTGCTCCCGATTTACCCGGCTTCGGCTTTTCAGATGCACCAACACGAAATAAATATACATACACGTTCGACAACCTTGCCAAAACCATGCAGGCTTTTATTGATAATATGGGGCTGAAGCGTTTCGCGATTTACATTTTTGATTATGGGGCGCCGGTTGGGCTAAGGTTGGCTATGGCTAATCCCGAAAAAATTACCGGTATTATATCACAAAATGGAAACGCTTACGAGCAGGGGCTGCTGGACTGGAGTAATGGCCTGGTAAAAGCTTATTGGGACCATGATACGAAAGAGAACAGAGACGCGCTAAGAAAATATTTTACACTGGAAGGGATAAATTTCCAGTACAGGCATGGTGTAGCGGATCAGTCGCTTATAGCGCCGGAAGGTATTTATATCGATGATCATCAAATGCAACGGCCTGAAAACGTTGAAATACAGCTGGACCTACTGCTGGATTACCGGACAAATGTTAAACTATATCCGGCTTTCCAGGCTTACTTCCGGAAATATCAGCCTAAACTATTGGCAGTATGGGGAAGTAAAGATCCTTATTTTTCACCGGCCGGCGCCGAAGGATTTAAGCTGGATGACCCCAACGCAATTGTAAAATTTTATGATACAGGGCACTTTGCCCTGGAAACACACGGTGAGGAAATTGGCCAGGATATGCTGGATTTCTTGCCGGGCTTACCTCAATAAACATTAAATTACGAAAAATGAAAGCATTGATTCTGAATGAATTTAATACACCTTATCAATTACAGGACATCAAAAAACCTGTAGCCGGTGATGATGAAGTACTGGTAAAAATTATGGCCAGTGGTATAAACCCGCTTGATTTAAAAATACAAGCAGGGCAAGCGGCACATGCCAAAGCTGTATTGCCCGCTATATTAGGCATTGACATGGCCGGAATAGTGGAGGCCATTGGCGATGGCGTAACCGGATTTAAAGTAGGCGACGAAGTTTATGGAATGACGGGCGGCATTGCTGGCGTTCAGGGTAGCCTTGCACAATACGCTGCGGTTGACGCTGACCTTTTAGCATTAAAGCCGACCAACCTGACCATGAAGGAAGCAGCCTCCTTGCCCTTAATTTTTATAACCGCCTGGGAAGGTTTGGTTGACAGGGCAAAAGTAAATAAAGATAAAACAGTTTTAATACATGGTGGCGCCGGCGGCGTGGGCCATATTGCCATACAAATTGCAAAAGCATTTGGGGCAAAAGTTTTTGCAACGGTAAACCCTAAAGACTTTAATCTGATCAGGTCATATGGTGCTACGCCTATTGACTATAATATTGCGGTAGAGGAATATGTACAGCAATATACGCAAGGTGATGGATTTGACATTATATTAGATACCGTGGGTGGTGCTGTTTTAGATGCCTCATTTAAGGCTGCGAAACAGTATACAGGACATGTTGCAAGTATATTAGGCTGGGGTAATCATGCTTTGGCGCCGTTGTCATTCAGAGGCGCGACCTACTCTGGCGTTTTCACCTTATATCCTTTAATATCAGGAAAGAGCAGGAAACAGCATGGCGATATTTTAAGAAAAGCTACCGAAATGGCAGAAAATAAACAACTAATGCCAATAGTAGACCAGGAGAATTATACGCTGGAAACTGTTCAGGCCGCTTACAACGCCATCAGCAATGGTAAAACAAAAGGGAAAGTAGTGGTTTCCATTCAATAATTATTAATCAGGCACACCTTTTAAACCCAAATGCCTCAAATCTTTCGGCTTGAGGTTTTTGGCACCTGACATATTTTATAAATTATGGATATACTAAAATAACGGCCTACCCAACATGGCCTCAACAAACAACAGGGATACCACAACAAAATAGACCGACGCAAAAACAATAACCGGTCTTGCATTTTTAACACCTGTTAAAACTACAAACAGGGGTATTATTTGCAAGGCGTGCAGGCCCATAAAATGCGCTATGCGTAAATCACCGGCAATGCGACTCCAGTTAAAGAACGGGATACCGGGACCGCCATCGGCAGCGCCAACCGTATGCGCCAGGCGGGATGCCATTATGCCGCCTTCCAGGGCAAAAAAGCCGGCCATCATTATCCCCAGCCTGATGGCCCACAATAAAGCGGGGGTTATTTGCGGAATCTTCACTTTAAAAAAACGAATACCCATATACAGTGCAAATAAGGTTTGTGAAACAATTACAATGCCCATCGCACTAAATAGCAGTGCATTGTAAATGCCCGAAGTATTGTAATGCGATAACTGCCCTCTTGCAGCCTGTGAAGCAATGGCCAGCATTTCAAAAGTCATTGCAAATACGGTAAAATTCACAAACCTTTGTTTTAGCCGCTCAAACGGAAAATATTGCAATAACAGCGGCCAGGTGAAACAATATATGGTAATGGATATAGCAAATTTAATGGATTTTGTCCACAGGTTAATTCCTATCAGTTGCCGGTGGTCAAACTGTGCTATGATAATCATCAGCACAAACAACGCTAAATGCGCCAGGCCGCAGTAATACAAAGCCGGGCTAATCGTCCTGATACGGGTGAATAAGGTTTTCATATTTTATTTTTGATTTTTTGAATGATCTGATAAAGCAGGAAACCGCATGGGCCAAACATAAAGGTTAATACCAGACAGGGAATAACCAACAAGTGTGGAACAGCTTTGGCTTGTGCTGATTTAATAATGTAGAAGCCAATAAGCAGATCAAAAGCAAGGTAATGTACCCAGCCTGCCAGCAACAGGCCATCGTTGGTAAACAACTGGCGTACCTGCTGTATGGAATTAAATCCCCCACCCTGAATACCGAAAAAGCCGGTTATGTATACACAATAAATAACTGAGAACAATAAGGGGACAAAGAAGTGGCCGATGAGCCATTGTGTTACCTTCCATTTTGGAAGTACAATTAACAGCACCCACTGCAAAGCAGCTATGGCGCTAACTATGGAAAATACCTGTGCCGGATTCATATCAATTTTGTTTTTGATGGCGCGTGTAAATGCGCATTACAAAACTGGATTAATCGGCAGAGCTTAAAAATGATATCAGGTTAAAAACGGATGGTGTTTTATTAACCTATGTTAACTTGACGTTGGAGACCTTAGCCCGGATACGGCTCAGGCTTTGGGGCTGAATGCCCAGATAGGATGCAATTAAGTGCTGAGGTAATCGTTCAAAAATATGAGGTTGGTTGCTCAACAGTTCCAGATATCGTTCTTCGGCCGATTGGCGCATTAAGTTGCGTTTACTTTTAACGGCTTCGATAAAAAGTTTTTCGGCAATAAGACGGCCGAATTTTTCAAAACGCTGACTATGGCCATACAGCGCCTGCATATCGGCATAACCTAAGGTAAAGATTTCACAATCTTCAAGTGCTTCAATAAAATCAGGAGACGGAGCCTGCAACAGGAAGCTCTCATAATCGCCCAGCCATTCGCCTTCAAATGCAAAGCCGATGGTGTAATCGCCCTTCTCTCCTCTCGAAAAATATCTTAAGCCGCCTTTATATACCAACGCCATACCTTTACAAACCTGGCCCTCTTTTAAATAAAAAGCATACTTTTTAAGGCTTACCGGTTTAAGCCTTTGCATAAATAGAAAAAGCTCTTCGTCGGTAAAATCAACCAGCGTACGTAATGATTTGGTGATAACTTCGTACATATTTTATTGTGTCGCTTGTTGCATTATGGAGTAAAATCAAATATACGGCAATAATCATATTTGATCCGGGTTTCAAACTATTTTCCGGTTAAGCCTGGGCGCTAACCGAGGGGGGAATCATTTCAACTCCTTGTCAATCTCCTTTATCAGGTCACGGCATTTTTTTAAACCATCCTCATGGGCGGGTATAACATTTTGCGATAGGCTGGATTGGCCGAAAGTCATCAAAAACCGCCATTGCGAGTTACGCAAAATAGCCGGTGCGTTTATCATTGCACCCTGGGGGTTGAGTTGTGCATTTACCTGTATATAATTGCTTGTTTTTTCTATAAATTTAAAATAGAAGTCATTGAGGGTATTGATCCTTGTGAGCGTGCTTTCATTCAGGTCGATGATATTATTCAGCAACTCCGGGTTTTCTATGATACCTAATTTCCCACTGCTTTTAAGCGCTTCATAACGGCTGGTATGCGGATCGAGGACGGTAGAACTGAAAAAAATGCTTGCATACTTTTTCAAGCTATCATTGCTTAGCGAATCCCCCGCTCCTATTTTTGCAAAATAGCGCATACCCTTAACGGAATTCTTATAAAAATTAAGGCTGCTTTGAATATTGTCGATATCTCCATACAGATCTTTTTTAAAGCCGTTTAAAAATATTTTTTCTTCTTTCTGCTCATGCACTTTATCGCTCCAGTTATGAAACCATATGGAAATGGTTACAGCAAAAACAATGATCAGCACCTCTATAAAAATATCCTTTAGCTTATACCACCAGTCGATTTCTTTATCTTTCATAATTTTAATAGCATTGTTCGCATGTTTTCTTATTTCGTCTTCTGCCATAACAAACTCTGTAAGTGCAATATAAAAATAATTATTCCTTTCGGTTGTCCGGTAATTTGTGATTAAAATAACGCTTCTGAATAAGGAAACTATTTTTCAATTGAGGGTGAATGCTTAGCCGATCGAAATAGCTGGCCCGGCGAAGAACCGAATACTTGCCTGAATGCCCTGATAAAAGCCGCATCTGAATGATAACCAACAATGGCTGCTACCTCGCCAATAGGGAGATCGGTATGGCAGAGCAGATAATAGGCATGCTCCATCCGTAATTTGCAAACGTGCCCAAAAACAGTTATCCCAAACATTTCCCTGAATCCTTTTTTGAGCTTAAATTCGTTGAGCATAAACTGCCTGGCTATCCCGCTCAGGCTAAGATCATTCAAAAAGCTAGCTGACAAAAAGTTTTTAACGGCATATAGTTTTTCTTTATCGCCGGAATTTAAAACCTCCTGTTTTGCTGTATGGTTTCCGGAAGCAAGCGCTAAAATTGTTATTTCGGCAATCTTTGCCTGCAAATAGGGCGACAACAGGCTCTGCGGTACAGGTGATTGAACCAGCAGCCTTAAATTACTGCGGAGCCATTGATTTATTTGTTGATTTGTGGAGAATAAGCTGAAGGATTGTTCACCCATATTGCGTTTAAGCAGATGCGCATATTCATTTCCACATGCCCGCAGTAAATTCTGGAAAAAAGATGGTTTAAGGCCGATGCAGATATATTCATACTGCCGCTGTTTCGGAAAAGTAAAAGTACTATCGGGATTTATGCAGTTCATGAGATTAAATTCCCCTTTAGCCATCGGAATATTATTTGGAAAGCCTGAGATACTGGCATCCGAATAGCCGTTTAGCTGAAAATGCAAACTGACATGAGTTGGGTTTTGAAACTGGCGGATGCGGATATCATCCTGAAAATCTCCCCGGAAATGAAGGATATCGAAGTTTGCATGTTTTAAGGCCGACGAATGGCAGGCGAATTTTTCCGGTAGCTTTCCGGATGATTCAGTAACCTCAAAGGAATCAGTAAAGCTCCTGCTGAATAATTCTGAATACTCCGTTCCACTTATTGAGTACATAATGCTTTATCTGTCAATTTTTAATCCGTTTATGCATATTCCTTTGAAGCCATTAAGTTCAATTTTGCAGCATGCATACTACACTCAAAGATAAGTTAGATTTGACCACCTGGAAACGCAGGGATCACTTTAATTTCTTTAAAACTTTTCAACAACCGCTCTGGGGCATTACAACAACTATCAACTGCACACAGGCTTACGCTTATTGTAAAGCGGCAAATGTTTCCTTTTTCATGTACTATCTCTACCAATCGCTCAGAGTCGCAAACAGCATCAGGGAGTTTAAATACCGTATCGAAGGCCAGGATGTTTATGAATACCAATCCATTTCGGGTTCAATAACGGTTTTAAGGAACGATGAAACTTTTGGGTTTGCGTATTTTGATGATAACGAGGATTTCAGCATATTTTCGAAAGAGACGAAATCAAATTTAACAGCCACGAAGGTGACCAGCGGGCTGTACGCTAACGCTGATATCAATAACGTGATCTATTACTCCGTTTTGCCGGGCATTAACTTTACCAGTATGCAGCACGCCCAGCACTTTTCTGCCCAAAACTCCGTGCCAATGATCGTGTTCGGGCAGTATCATCATTTAAACGGGCAAATGTTATTGCCCATATCTATACATGTTCACCACGCTTTATGTGACGGCGTTCACGTAGAAAAGTATCTCCAATTGTTTCAATCAAAAATGGAACTGAAGAGTTAAGCTTCTAAGCGATATCAATAACTACGTCAAGAAGTTTACCAGTCGTAAGTTTTTTGTTTGCAATCACACTCCTTTTACAGTTATTTGTAAATAAAAGCGCAACAAACAAAATTGAGGGGATTGGTTGATTAGAGAATGGTTGATTGAGTTTCTACCGCGCAATTATCCCCCCTAACCTAACTAAATCCCACCCGATCAATAAAAAAAGACATTCAAAATATATCATAAAAATGAAGACAACAGATAACGCCATCCATATGCCGGTGCTGGGGTTTGGCACCCTGATTCCAGATGCGGCCATCACCATTAGTGCTACCAGGAGTGCACTGGAAGCTGGATTCAGACACTTTGATTGTGCAGAACGGTACCGGAACGAGAGCGAGGTGGGCGAAGCGTTGCAGGCAGGACTTGCCGCTGAAGGCCTTGCCCGCGAAGATATTTTTGTTACCACTAAATTGTGGAATTCCAATCACCGGCCCGAGCGCGTTGAACCCGCATTTAAGGCGAGTTTGAACAGGCTCCGGCTCAGCTATCTGGATCTTTACCTCATTCACACGCCGTATGCATTTCAGCCAGGAGATGAGCAAGACCCGCGGGACGAAAACGGCAATGTTATTTACGATCAAGGCGTAACTTTGCAAGATACCTGGAAGGCGATGGAACGCCTGGTGGATGGCGGCAAGTGCAGGGCTATCGGTTTATCTGATATTACCCTGGAGGACCTGCTACCTATCTACGAATCGGCGAGAATTAAGCCAGCCGTGGTGCAGGTGGAAGCACATCCCTATCTGCCAGAAACAGAGCTGCTGGAATTTTGCAAGGAAAAGGGCATTATATTTTTAGCTTTTGCACCATTAGGTCATGGAATTAAACCGGGGCCGCTTGAAGATCCGGTTATTTTGGACATTGCCGCACGGGTTGGAAAAACGCCGGCCCAGGTGCTGCTGGCCTGGGCACTTCAGCGTGGCACGGCTTTACTTACCACACCCAAAACCGCCGCCCGTGCGAAAGAGAACTTCGACATCTCTCCCCTGCCGGAAGACGCATTTGATGCAATCAATAACATTGAAACCAGGCAGCGGTTCAATAACGTGGTGAAGACCGGTGTGCCTGGCTTTATCCCAAAAGTTAATACGAAATAAGCATTTCGTTATCCCGTTTAAGCAACGCGCTTGAACGGGATAATCAATTTCTTTAACCCTCCTACTTTATTGCCCCAAAGGCAGCAAAGTTCGAGTTTTTGTGCAATACCTCTACGGTACTAAATCCAACTCGGGCAAGCAGCGCCAGCTGATAATTCAGCGAACGGGGGGTATCTTCATAATTTACATAATCCATCACTTTCTGGCGGTATTCGGGGCCGCCCAGCGTCTCCAAATAGCTGCTGTACCTATCCTCAAATAGCTTACTAATCACTTCGGAGTCATGCATAATCAAATCTGAAATCCAAAAGCTGCCTCCTGGTTTTAAGGCTTTATAAATTTTATTAAACATCAATTCCCAGTCGTTGTCATCGCGCAAATGATGCAGGGTAGCGGCGGCAAGAACAATATCAAAATGATTATCGGGCAGATCCAGGTTGCGCATATCGTCCTGAATTAAAGTAACCGTGCCGCTTGTTTGCGGCGATACCCTTTCTTTGGCTTTTTGTAACATGGGCATACTCAAATCATTCAAAACGCAGTTTAGCCCTGGAACCTTGCTCAACATTTTCAGCGTGTAATTACCGGCGCCACAACCTATGTCCAGCAGCTCGGTGGCATGCGGGTTGGCATACTTTGCTGCTTCTGTGCATAAATCCATCGTTAGCGGTGCGTCAATAGTGGTTTGCTGGCCGGTTTCGAGGTTTGAAAAACGTTCGGTGTCTTTGTCAAATCTTTCTTTAATCTCCTGGTTGGTTGCCTTTTTTGAATAGTCCATGGTTATACTTAAATTTTGATTTGACTAAGTTACCGGGTTTAATCATATTTGTAAAGTATCAATTTTATCAACTATTGATACCTTTTAGGTATGGAATTACGCCATCTTTTATATTTTAAAACGGTTGCCGAGCAATTACATTTCCGAAACGCCGCGCAAAAACTTTTTATCTCCCAACCGCCCTTAAGCCGACAAATAAAAGAGCTGGAAGATGAATTAGGTGTGCTGCTATTTACACGGAAAAACAGGCGGGTAAACCTTACCGATGCCGGCGCTTACTTTAAACAGGAGGTGGATGCTATTTTTGCGCGCCTGGAAGAAAGCAAAAGCATAGTGCGGCAGATACATAAAAGCGAAAGCGGCGAACTGAAGATTGGCTATATCAGTTCGGTATATCAATCGCACCTGGCTGATGTTTTGATAGCTATGCGCGATGTGTTCCCCCATATTAAAACAAATTTGTTTGAGATACCCACGCTAACCCAGATAAAAGCACTGGAACAGGGAAGTCTTGATGTGGGTATCCTGCGTGCACCCGTACACTCAGAAGCGTTAAAAGTACAAACACTGTTCTTTGATCCATTTATGGTGGTTATTCCTGCATCGGGCTTAAAGTTTGAAACGCAGCACGAATTGGCTATCTACCTTAAAAATAGTCCGTTTATATTTTTCAATAAGGATTTCGCGCCCAGCTACAATGACAAGCTGATAGAAATATGCGCACGGATGGGCTTTAAACCCTCCATTGTGCACGAAGCCAACAATGTGCATTCCATATTGCAGTTGATTGAAGCAGGCCTGGGCGTATCCATTTTGCCTTATTCGCTCAAGCAGCAATATGGCTACCTAAAAGTATCGTTTATTGAACTGGAAAACATACCCGTAAACACAGAAGTGGCATTGGCTTATAAACCAACCAACAAAAGTGCGGCACTTCAGTGGTTTATTGAACATTACTATGAGGGAAAATAAATGCTTGCTACATTTTAGGTCTGAGTTACGCTATCGCTTAGACCAGTAGAGGTCACAGAGAAACAAAACCATATCCTATCAGCCTAAAAGATATAAACTATTAATAATAATCGTAACTGTAACACTGTTACGCCTATTATATGTTAGCTTTAGGCACTTCTAAAAAAAGGCGACCGCACCCGGCAGCTCAAAGCAGCCATTTTCTAATCAATACTTTCTTTACTAAGCGATGAAAAAAAACGATTCGGATGAATTGATGATTGCCAATAAGCGGCTGGCTTTTCAAAATAAGGAAAAGGAAAACCGTGAGGCTGAGCTGGTGATTGCCAACAAAGAGTTGGATTACCAAAATGAAGAGAAAGAGAACCGTGCAGCCGAATTGGTGATTGCCAACAAAGAGTTAGATTACCAAAATGAAGAAAAAGAGAACCGCGCAGCAGAGCTGATAATTGCCAATAAAGAGCTTGTATTCCAAAATGCTGAGAAGGAAAGCAGAGCAGCCGAATTAATTGTCGCTAATAAAGAGCTTGTCTTTCAGAATGAAGAAAAGGAAAAGAGGGCTGCGGAGTTAATTATTGCTAACAAAGAGTTGGCATTTCAAAACGAAGAGAAAGAAAAGCGTGCAAATGAATTGATCATTGCCAATAAAGAGCTGGCATTTCAAAATGAAGAAAAAGAAAAACGGGCAAATGAGCTAATCATTGCCAATAAAGAGCTGGCATTCCAAAATGAAGAGAAAGAAAATCGCGCAGCAGAGTTGGTCATCGCCAATAAAGAATTGGCTTTTCAAAATGAGGAAAAGGAAAAACGTGCTGAGGAGCTAATTACAGCCAACCGCGAACTTAAGAACGCGGAAGAGGATATCCGAAAATTGAACGATGAACTTGAACAAAAGGTAGTTGAACGTACAGCTCAGCTCGAATCGGTTAACAAAGAACTTGGTTCTTTTTCTTACTCTGTTTCCCATGACCTTCGAGCCCCGATCAGGGCTATTAATGGTTATACTAAAATTTTGGTAGAGGATTATGGTGATAAATTTGACGAGGATGGCACCACCATCCTCCACTCGATCATCAATAATTCAAAAAAAATGGGTAACCTGATAGATGATTTGCTGGCCTTTTCCAAACTGGGCCGCAAACAAGTGGCCATTTTACCTGTTGATATGGAAAGCCTTGTTGGGGCCGTAAGAGATGAATTAATAACGGAAGATGGTGAAAATATACCCGTTTTTAAGGTAGGTACACTGTTACCCGCAAATGGAGATAAATCGCTGATCAAACAGGTTTGGATCAACCTGATATCCAATGCAATCAAATATTCAAAGTATAAAGAAACAACTATCATAGAAATCGGTTCCTATCAACAGGGAAACTTGATTGTGTATACTGTTAAAGATAGCGGAGCAGGTTTTGATATGCAATATTACGATAAACTTTTTGGTGTCTTCCAACGTCTGCATTCGCAGGAAGAATTTGAAGGTACAGGTATTGGACTGGCCATTGTGCAGAAAATTGTAAACCGCCACCAGGGTACGGTGTGGGCAGAATCATTATTAAACAAAGGAACAACGTTTTATTTCAGTTTACCAGTAAGTAGACATTAACTATACCTATGAATTACGATAACGTGGAGATTTTATTTGCCGAAGACAGTAAAGATGACGCCATATTAACTATCCGGGCGCTTACAAAAAGTGGTTTTTCTAACAAGCTGCACCATGTTGCCGACGGTGCCGAAGCGCTCGATTTCATCTTTTGCCGGGGTAACTATGCGTTGAGAAACCCAAAGGAATTTCCCAATCTTATATTACTCGACCTTAAAATGCCAAAGGTGTCGGGTATGGAAGTTTTGGAACAGGTGAAATCTAATCCGGAAACCAAATCCATACCGGTGGTGATGCTGACCTCTTCAAATGAAGGCCCGGACATCGAAAAATGCTTTGCGCTCGGCGCGAACAGCTATATTGTAAAGCCGGTTGACAGTGATAACTTTTTCCAGGCGATTAAAGAGATTGGTTTATACTGGATGATATTAAGTCAGCCTCCGCACTAACATGCACCAAATAAGTTTGCTATTCCTTTTGTAACGATACTTCTTGTATAATCATGATAGCCGATACCAGAATACTCATTGTTGAAGACAATCCAAGCGATGCAGACTTGCTTTGCCGTGAACTGAAAAAATCAGGATTGAAATTTATTGCCGAGATTATCCAAACCCGCATGGGCTTTGAACAAGCGCTACTCAATTTCAAACCGGACATTATACTATCCGACTATTCACTCCCCGCTTTTGATGCAATTACGGCTTTCCGTATCAAACAAGCCATGCACCCTGATACACCTTTTATCATCGTTTCGGGTGTTATTGGTGAGGAAAATGCGGTTGAACTGATTAAAGACGGTGTGACAGATTATGTTTCCAAGAGTAAGTTATTCTCGTTACCAATAAAGATTGACCGTGCACTGAATGATGCCAAAGTAAAGCAGGAAAAACAGCTTACCGACGAAAAGTTAAAGGCCCTAAATGGCGAGTTATTGCAGCTAAACCAGGAACTGGAGGAACGGGTAATCCTTCGTACCCAAGCCTTAACAGAAAGTGAGCACCGTTTTAGAAACATGATGGAAACCATCCCACAGATAGCCTGGACAAACACCAGTAACGGTAGATTTGTGTTTTACAATGCGCGGTGGTATGATTACACCGGGTTGAGTGAAAAAACCAATAACATAACCGGGCTAAAAACGGTTGTTCATCCCGACGATTTACCGAAGAGTTCGGCAAGGTTTAGCCTGATCAGACAAAATGGCGAAGGAGGGGAATTTCAGCTCCGGCTTAAAGGTGCCGATGGATTATACCGATGGCATTTGATACGCATTATGCCTATAAAAAATGTAAATGGCGAATTGCAGCTTTGGGTAGGAACTGCTACTGATATTGAAGAGCTTAGGTTACTGCAACAACAAAAAGATGATTTTATAAGCATAGCCAGCCATGAATTGAAGACGCCGCTAACCAGCTTGAAAGCGGCGCTGCAATTGCTTGACAAGATGAAGGATAGCCCCTCACTTAAAATGTCGCCGATGATCAATCAGGCCAATAAAAGTCTTTTAAGAGTGAACCTACTGGTGGAAGATCTGCTTAATGCAAGCAAGTTAAATGAAGGGCAACTAAACATAAATCCAAAAAATATTGTTCTTGCTAATGTTATTATTGACTCCTGCCAATATATTCGTTCAGAGGGCATCTATACGATAGAAACTAAAGGCGATATGGATGTTGAAGTTTATGCAGATGTTGCGCGGATTGACCAAATCATGATTAATTTCATTACCAATGCAATTAAATACGCGCCCGATTCCAAATTGATCAATATCTCTATAGAAAAATCAAATGGCATGGTTAAGGTCTCAGTGAGTGACAAGGGCGCAGGCATTCCATCTGAAAAGCAACGTTTTCTTTTTGACCGTTATTACCGCGTAGACAATAGTGGAAGCCAATACACGGGATTAGGCCTTGGACTATATATTTGCGCTGAGATCGTTAAAGTTCATAACGGCGAGATAGGCGTAATAAGTGAACAAGGAAAGGGCAGCACCTTTTGGTTCACATTGCCTGTAGCCTATCGTTCTGTTGCTTAGCCATTGAACGGGAAGCAGCAAGAAGCAGCGTTTTTAAATAAGCGTAACTATTAAAGGTCCAGGTTTTATATCCTCATCTTTCATTAAAATAACGATCGGCAAAGCCGATAAATACAGGCCAGTCGGGCAAATGTGTATGCCCGCCAATATGTTCAACACTGGTCTAAGTTATGCTATCGCCTTAGACCAATAAGGGGATTATACTACGTTTTTGAACGAAAGCGGCGATTTGGATAAATATTTGAACAAGTAATTATTGGTTCGGGTACTGCCCATGCTCCGATTGATTTGAGCTGGAGCAGGACGAAACCCGAACCACATTTTTGAATATTTGCCGCACCTGCAAATAGTTTATTATTCAATTAGTTTTAACTGATTACTAATAAAAAAAGGTTTCGGATATTATCTTATCGTCCTTTACGCCAAAAACTGCAATTTCTGCCAACTGTAACCGCTGGCCATTTTTTAAGGTCATATCCCTGCCCATGGCCACACTAAAATAGTTACCTCCAACTGCCGGTTCGCTGCAAAAGAAGCTGTGAACCTCTGCTATAGTTTCCTGCCTGGCTTTTGATTTTGCTAAAACCGCTTCAATACCCCTGGTTATGGTAGGCACGCCCGCTGCCAAAGCATGTTCGGGTTCGGTACAAACAATGTCGGCACTATAAAACTGTTGATAGATTTCTGCCACTTGCCTTTGTTGAAAAAGATCGTAGTAGCGATTGGCTAATTCCTGAGTTGTCATTTTTTTTCTTGATTATTTAATAATACAAAGCTAGTTTGTTGTTTAATACTTAAAGTATTAAAAAGTGTTGCATATTTGCTTAATCGTATCAATTTATAAAGATGGACGCTTTAAGCACCGTATTGGAAGCAACCAGACTGAGAAGTGTTGTTTATAGTAAGTTTCCCCTTGCGGCCCCGTGGGGACTGGATGTTGTTCAAGATGAAAATTCGCAATTCTGGCGGTTGGTAAGCGGCAGTTGTACTGTTGGCGCACCTGATGGCCATGTCATAGAATTGATGGAGGGCGATCTCGTATTTGTGCCACATGGAAGCGCCCACTGGATAGCGGATAAATCCACAAGTTTACGCATGCCGTCGCCCGAATTTGTTAAGGCCCGGAGGGCGGGGATAAATATTTTTAATAGTGGCGGCGATGTAACTACCCTTATAGCGGGCCATTTTGAATTTGATTATCAGCCCTTGCATCCATTTCTAAAGGATTTGCCCCCAATTATTCACATTAGACAATATGTGACAGAGAACCAGCTATTGCTAAAGCAGGTTACGCAATTAATGCTGGAAGAACTCAATAACGAAAAGCCGGGAAGCAGCGTAATGCTGAAAAACCTATCGGAAATTATGTTTATCAATATCATAAGGGCATATTTAGAGCAGGCTGCTCCCGACAGTGGTTTTCTTTCCGCATTAAACGACCCAAGGATCAGCAAGGCACTCAAACTGATGCAGGATTCGCCCCAAAACAATTGGACGCTGGAATCTCTTGCAGCGGAGATTGGCATGTCACGTTCTGTTTTCTTTAATCAGTTTAAAAAATTGGTGCATGAAACACCGTTGAGTTATCTTACCAACTGGCGCATCAGGCAGGCCCAAAAGCTATTAATAACGGATAATAGCAAAATATCCGAAATTGCAGCAAACGTCGGTTATCAGTCGGAAGCGGCTTTTAACCGGATCTTTAAATCAAAAACGGGGCAGACTCCCGCAGTATACAGAAGAAGTAAGCTTTTACAGTAATTTTATAGCAACGCTGGTGTAAGTTTTCAACTTAGATCTAAAATATGTTAAGCTTTCAGCTTAATAATATAACCTGCAACAAACCCAATCGAACAGGTGGGTTGGGTTGCGGAGGGAGAATGCTTTTGCAAGCAGCATGCTTGCCACATTTTAGGACTATTTATGCTATCGCTAAACTTAGACCAGTAGATGGTTGTCCTTTTGATTTCTATCGGCATTTTTAGTGTATTAAAGGACGTAAATAAACCGGGAAATACTAACATCAATAGTACCGAAAACGAACAAAACCAGTATCGTTACCGGACATAGTTCTTTTTTAACAGTTTCATATCTTTGATTATTAGTTGATTATACAATTGGCATTGTATTGGTAAATGAATTTGTAAAAACAATCATGAAAAAAATCACCTCATCAATACTTTTAGCGCTGCTTATCAGCCTGTTTACTTCAATCACCGCGTCTGCGCAAAGTCAGGACACCTATGTTTATAAACCGCAATCGCAGGAGTTGTATAATACCATCGTCCATATGGACAGTGTCTATTTTAACGCCTATAACGCCTGCGACATGGATAAACAAGCTGCTATTTATGCCGATAGCATAGAGTTTTATCATGACGGGAGCGGCCTGGAAACCTCAAAAAAAGCGCTCTTATCCGCGATCAGGGAGAATATTTGCGGCAAGGTGACCCGCGTGCTGGTAAAGGGAAGCATAGAAGTTTACCGGATACCCAATTTTGGCGCTATAGAGATCGGTCTTCACCGTTTCATCAATCACGCAGAAAACAATGCATTATCAAAACCCGATAAGTTTGTAATCATTTGGCGGTATAAAAACGGCGAGTGGCAAATAACCCGGGTAATTAGCTTGCATACCGGAAATCATTAAAGCCAAGCAATATAGACGGATTTTAATAAAGCCCCACCGTACCCCTTAAGGATTCGAACAGCTTTTTTGAATCAAAGCCCACGCCATTTTTAAAAACAATTTCTGTATTGCGGACCGCTGCGATATTCGTTTCCGGGTCGCCGCCGATCAAAACCAGGTCTGCCCTTTTACCAATAGCAACCGTCCCTGTTTCTTTCGCAATCCCCTGATATACCGCTGCATTCAATGAGCAAATCCTGACGGCTTCCGGAAAACTAAAACCTGCTTCCGTTAATAGCTCCAGGGTATGCCGGTCTGCATAACCGGCAATAACTCTTCCATCACCGGTCGGATCTGTTCCTGCCATCAGGGTACCGCCCATCATCACAAACTTCTTCTCCCAGGCCATTTCTTTTTTAAAAAGGCTGACCCTGCCAGGATCATGGTTCAAAGCATTTTGATACCCTTTTTCAACCACCTCCCTTACTTGCGGCGCTAGTGCATCAGCTCCACCGCCGGGTATCACTTCCCGGCCGGTAAAGGGTTCAAACACAGCCAGTGTAGAAGTCAACGCGACTTTTTTGTCAATTAAAAGCCGCATTAACTGTTCCATTGCCTTACTATTGACATCCAGCGCCTTCAAGGAATTGAATAAATTCTCTGAACAGATATTTTCTTTCTTGCTGGTATCAAAATCGCTGCATTCCATAAAGCCATGTTCCAGGTTGTCGATCCCGGCTTCGGCGGCTTCTTTGTAGGTAACTGAGCAAAGATGACCGGTAACTTTGAGCCCTTTTTGATGAGCCGCACGTACCACCGCCACAAGATCAGCAAGGGTAATGTCCCTGTAAACTTTAAAAGAAGTACATCCAAACGCTGCCCAATAATTAACGATGCCTGCTGCCTCCTCCGGGTTGTGGATATGTAACATTTCAGGAACAGGAAACCCCTCCCTTTCAATATAGGGACCAGTAACATCCATATCAGGACCGGCAATTTCCCCTTGCTTTATCCACTGTTTCAAATTCAGGTCTGTTTGCGGTTCAAGGCTGCCGGCAGTTCGCATCGTGGTTACTCCCCCGGCAAGGTACAATTGCGGAAAAGATATCGGCATTTCCTGCCCGATATAATAATCTCCGGCTGCCTCTGCATAAAACAGGTGCTCATGCATCATAATCATTCCCGGAATAATCGTTTTACCGGTGCAGTCAATGATCTTCGCATTTACAGGAACCTTAGTATTTGCTGAATTGCCCATTGCCACAATGATGCCTTTCACAATCACCAATGTCTGGTCCGGCCTGGATGGGCTGCCGCTACCATCCGTTATTTTTGCATGGATCAAAGCAAGCGTATCTGCCTGAACAGAGATGTATTTTTTTACCGCTGAACTAAATTGTGCAAAAGAAGGCAAAGTCGGCAGCAACAAAAGAAATATCAAAGCAATTAAATAAAACTTTGTTTTTAATGAAGACATAAAGTCAGTTTGTTTTAAAGCGTGGCACTACAGTGGTTGTATTACAGCCAGTTAAAAAAATTGTTTTGATTATATTAAATAATGCGATTTTTAAATGGAGTTACAAATCCGATTGATTTTGATCGGACTTCTGCAATGATGTTGCGAAACGAGCCTTATAATAAAGATTCGGTCTTCGACCAACACTGGTCTAAGTTTTCAACCTAGATCTAAAATGTGTTAAGCTTTCAGCTTAACAATATAACCTGCAACCAACCCAATCGACCAGGTGGGGTGGATTGTGAACGGAGAATGCTTTTATATTTTAGGACTGAGTACGCTATCGCTAAGACCAGTAGGTAGGGTAAGATCAAGACTGAAGTTTAGTATACGCCTCATCTAATTCTCGTTAACCTATTTAAATGTCGCCGGAAAAATTTGATAGGTGCCTCCCTGTACCGTGTCGCCCGCAGCCGTAATGGGGCTAAATGGTATCGGTGTGCCAAAATACCCTTTATTAATTGTGGGATCGTAGGTATTGAGTATCAAACTGAAATTTTCGTTCTTTTTGATGGGTATGTTTAAAATAGTATCATTATTTTTTCCATATATAACCCCGCCGCCTGTCTCCTCCAGCGCATCCAGCACACCAATGTTCAAGGGGGGCAAAGGATTATTACTAACGGTGATTCTTACTCGCATATAATATTGTTTAAACCCATAAAAATTGCAGGTATTGTTGCCGCCAATATTGTTGATTGGTAAAGAATGTTGGCTGAAGTAATTGGTACCCCCGGTGCTATTTGACATATTAACGCCTGGTGGTACATTTGCATACTGTAAAAAATAGTAATTACCATGTCCGGACGTCTTGAAACTAATAGTATAATTTCCGGAAGCATCCGTTGTTGCGGTACCAACAAAGCTATTCAGGGAATACTCTTTGGCAAAGTTAATGGTCTTCGACTGGTATTCACCCACTTTTACGCTGATGTTTGCGATCGGCACTTTATTAGTTGAATCGTAAAACCTGCCTGTTACAACCGTGTTGATGTTTGGTTGATAGTCCTTTTTTTTACAGGAAGAAAATAGAAGGCTAAAACAAAGTGTGATCAGGATGTACTTTTTCATGGTATTTGTGACGGCGTAGGTTAATATCAAAATAAAGATCCGCTAAATTTTCATCAAACGAAATGTTACAAGTATTACGTAGGTAACGCTGTAAATGTAACATTCGAAATATAATAAAAAATTCGCATTTTTTGTCCCACACTGTGTCAAACTGTCCCGCGCGCCTATATTAACTTATTGATTTACAGCGATGAGGTGTTTCTGCTGTATCAGATGTTTCTTTGCGTTTCATGTATTTGCGGGACAAGATGGATCTACTTCAAAAAGCCCCAAAACCAAAAATCCCACCGGGCACCTGAAAGAAATCCGCAACCTTGTGGTTGGTGACAGCTACAGTAGTTAGATTTGTTAAAATCAAAGCTAATACTAAGCCTGCGATTGAAGAAGCCGGACAGTTTTTATACCCGTAGCTGCCCGGCTATGAAATTTTGCTTATTTATTTAAAACGGTGGCGATTCTTTCGTTGATGCGTATGTTTTGCGAGTCAAGACCAGGCTGTTGTCCGTGCAAATCGAACTCAAGTTTTACATGAGGCTCAAAAATGAGGCAATGTGTAGATCCGCCGAAATGAAACATTCCCAGTTGTTCACCTTTTTTAACATGTTGTCCTTCATAAACCGTTATCTGGCAGGTGGAAACTTCGGCCATACCAACCGGCATAATACAAACCGTTCCTATAGCCGGATTATCCGCTTTGATAAAGATCAGTGCCCGGGTAGCTACCTCGGTAATATAACCCTGCGAATCATTAGGGCCAGCCGGGTCGTAGCCCTCTGATAATGCTTCTGAATAATATGTTCCGTCTATAACGTATGCCTTAACTATCGTACCACTTACCGGGCTATGCCAGCGATGATAACTTAGAGCGCTTAAAAATGCCTGATATATCGTTCCGCCAACAAAATTTTTAGTTAGGGGGTCTCCGGCCAGCATGTATTCAAGCGAATAAGGCTGTGCCTTTATCCAAAAACGTTGTTGTTGTTTTACTTTGGTAGCAACCCTGTAGGGAGCAGATTCGCAAGCGTTAACGATCACACTTTCGTCATCAGGACTTGCCACCGGGCGTTGGCCATCCCTGAATTGCCGGGTGAAAAAATCATCCCACGATTTAAAACCATGGTAAGGAAGTTCGGGGTTACATTGAAACTCCTTGTTAAAACCAGGCATTGCCTTCATTGCATCTGCCCCGAACCAGCCTGTTTTGGGATCTTTATTTAAAACATATCTGGAATTTGCCGAGTCAAGAAAAATCGCCCATTCAGCTAATACTCTTTTTAATTGCTTATTTATTTTTTCGTCAAGGAAAGCTGCAAAACCTGCCGTAGTACCCATCGACCAATCAAAAATGGCGTTTATAGGAAATCCTACCAACCCGGTCTCATTAAATTCGGGCGCTTTGGTCATAATAATATTTAGCAATCGCAGCATCATTTGATAGTGCCGCACCTGCGGGCCATGGGCAGGATTTTTGTTGTACGGCGGCTTTCGGGGAACCTCCGTAAACATCAAATTAAAATACATATAAACCACTGGGTCGCCTTCTATAAAATTCTTAAATTCTTCAATAACGGGCAATAGTGGCCGCGTATCAGCCTCTGCTTCGGCTATTAAATTACTTAACCAATTTTCAAGAATTGTTTGATCAGATGGCAGCCACTTACCGACCCGGAAAGGCGCTGTTTTTTCGGCTATTGGAGTGTTTTTCATTCTATTAAGGTTTAGGGATAACTTAATATGAAGTTATAAAAATCTTTTTAAATATAAATAGAAAAGATTCATCAAATTTTACCTTTAGTTAAATTCAAACCTAATTAAGGTTGATTACCGGGTAAATACCTGTATTATATTAATGGTGAATATCAATTAAACTTTCGCCAATTTCCTTTATTTCTTTGATGGCGTCAGCACCGGCAATAACATGCGAGAGGCTTCCCAGGCAGGAGTTCAAAAACGTCAAAAATCTTTTTACTGCCGGCTTTATCCTAAAATCTGCGAAATTAATAACAGCCTCCCCTATCGCATTCAAACCATTTTTCACATCGGTCCACAATTTATTTAATACGTTGGCTTTTAACTGCAACGACGCACCGGTATACCCTACCTGATTAAGTTGATTAACAAACGTTGGTTCATAATTAGGGTCTTTTTCAAGCAGGCCATGGGTTCGGTCAAGGCTTTGGTGCATCACAATTTCTGCCTCTTTCAATGCATCAAAAAAAGCCGATGAATCTATTCCGTACTGATTGTAGTCCTTATCCAACAATAGCCGAAAAGATTCATCATCGAATATTGTACGCAGGTTATCGGGGACTTCCCTTAAAAAGTCAAGCACAATTTGGGTATCGCTCATCCCACCAGATAAGTTAAACCACATCAAATCGTTTAAGTCGGCCATGTGAGTAATTGTTTAGGATATTGGATATACTAATTTACTGCATAAAAAAGATAAAGCAAATTAATATTAACAACATACGGCTATCCGGAAAGCGGCTATATTAAAACGCCTCATTTAAATTCAAAAAGAAGCCTTTGTTGCCAAACACGCCATAGGCATAATCAAGTGCCAGGTTGGTGCGTGTATGTTTGTTAAACAATATCCTCAAACCTGCCCCTCCGCCCGGTTGAAATACCTGAAATAATTTAGTACCCTGATCATCATTTGCAGTTTGCATACTGACAAAGGTAACCCCACTAATAAATTTGTTTCTTAATATCGGGAACCTGAATTCAGCTTCTGTATCGTTAAATTGCGTGCCTTTAAAAAACTGCGAAACATAACCTCTCCCACTCCGGAAAGATACATCCCTGGCGGTGCCGGGTAATTCCAGATAAGGTATAGCACCGCTAAGCAGGTACGAACCCCAGTTCCAAAGCGCCAAAACTGTTTCGGGATTAGCATCTGATAAGCTGAAATATTTCCTGAAATCAGTAGTCAGCTGTACAGCGTTTTTGGTGCTTCCAATCCATGTTTGGTTAACACGTATACCCATGTCGGCATAAATGCCCTTGTAGGCGCGGTTTTGATTATCACGTGAAGTATATTCTGCATTAAAGAGAAATCCGCTGGTGGTATAGTGATCCTGCGGAAAGCCATATCTGTTATTATAAACGCTTAAAGGTGTCCCATTGTTAACGGTATCATTCTGATGAATATCTCTGCGCACCTCCGCCGATATGCCCGCTCCAACAAAAAAACCCTTCGCTATCTGCTTGTATATCTTTTCCCTCACATTAAAATATAAGGAGTTAATGGCGTAACCCTGATGATTTGGATCGGCCAGTATCTTATCTTCTTCACTGCCGGTTGTAATATCCCTGCCTATGCCTAACCCGTGATCGGGTGTAACCGATTTTGCAGCCACAATATTCCCCTGCAGATTCCATTTGTTCCCCGAGGTAAATATATTGTGGTTAACATAAAAATAAATGATCCCCTTAGTGGTAATGGAAGCCGATGTTGCAGCCACAGACAATAACGTGTTCGGGTCGTTACCTAATTTTCTGCCCGCAACGGCTTTAATTCCAACTTGTGCGCCAATTGTCGGGTTGGCAGAAATATTAGGAACTATTATAATGCCCGATGGTTTATGTAAAGTATCTGCTTTTTTATGGGGATGGAAGATATTACGCATCAAATCATTAAAATCATATTGCTGATTGACACTTTCGGCCGGTTTGTAAACCTTATGGCCTTTTGCGCCCAAAGAATCAGCCTTAAGAGAGTCAACCGGAGTAGTTGCCTGCCCCCAGGCAAAACCGCAGATAATTGTAAAGCCCCCCGATAAAAGCAGTTTAAAAAAGAAATGTCTTTTAAAAACAGAGTTAAACTGCACTTTTAAAATATAAATATTCAAATCCCAATAATTAACATTAATTTAATTAAAGCTTTAACCAAAATAAGTATTAAATGTTTTATAGCCAGATTATTATACCAAAAGAAATACTTGTCCTGAAATATTAAATTCTGAACAATTGAACAATAAAAAGAGGCCATATCATTGTGATACAGCCTCTTTAATAATAAAAACAAGTTTTACTATGACTTAGCTAAGCAAAAACCCATAGTAGCATAATTATACTGATCGGTAATGCCATAAGCATATGAAAGTGTATGGTAGCATACAACTGTTTTGTCGAAAGTATATATGCGGATATTATAACCACAAGGTGTAAGACTTGTAGTGGTTACCGCCCATGTACCGTTTTTACCCGCGGCCGGCACCAGTGCCAGAGCATCGAAGGCCGTTGCTACGCCATCAACAGTGAGTGCGCTGCTGGTACCTGGTGGCAGGTAAAGGAACTCAAACTCCACTCCAAGGCAATTATTCTCAATATCCGAAATAGAGTAAGTACCTGTTACCGGGTTACCTTGTTTTAATGTTCCGCAATCCTGTCCGTTGTCAATGTTTATTACGGCAGTTGGCGGATGTACATCGGTTTTAACAGTATAAACGCTGGTTGTTGCCCCGCCGTCGATTTCGATGTAAAAGTTGTACAAATCAGAATCTGGCAATAATAATTCACCAAGCAGATCGCCAAATACCGTTACAATGGTTGGGGGCGTATAGTCAACCAGGTAATTGTAATACCCGCCTGTATTAGTCTGCAAAACGGTGTTGGTGGTTGGAATACCTCCCGAAATAACGGTTTGCGATACATAGAAACTGTTTGTTACCGGTGCATACGCACTGGCAGGCTGACTTGCCTTTTTCAACATGATGCGATATTTCATCTCCAACGCAGGATTATCGTTAGAGTCGGGCGGTGAACTGATGATACCCATAATTGCAATTGAGCCGTTAAATGAATATCCATCATAAATATCCACAGTAGGGTCAGGCGAACCTAAGGTTTTATCAACGAGCCCTGTAGTGGTATTTACTTTGGTGGCAGGCAAGGTTGCAATATATTCAATATACGGCTTCTTGTCGCCGCCAGCAACCAATGTATTCTCTATTTCTACCCATGCCTGTATCATATTACCCCAAACGGGTATCCATGCAGGGTTAACAGGAGGCAACTGGTTCCATGAAAGTATAGCCATAACCTTTGCCAGATACACATTTTGGCAACCAACTTTTTGGTAAGGTAACAGGTTAACAGGTAATTCAACATTGTAACTAAGACCGCCCGCAGGCAGTGGGCTTATATCATGTACGCCTACCGATGATGTACCCATATAAACCCATCCCGAGCCAAAATCCATATAAAACGCCACATACTCCCTGCTGCCTGCTGTGCACAAACCACCTGAGAAGCCGGAAGATTGTTTCAGATTAACCGTAGCATTCAAAACACTGGTATCGCGGTTTAACCCCACGCATTTTACTTCTTCGTAAGTTGTGTTATAGTTGGGCTTGTTTATGACAGGGATTATTTTAGCAATATCCAAACCTGCTGTCGCCAGTTCGGCATGAACTTGTGTCGTATTTACGGTGCCAAGACTTAGTGCATTGGTTACAGTGGTAAAACCAACCCTTTCAGGCGGTACCGTATTGCCATAAGCTTTTACCAGGTCGGGAAGACTAACCGGTGCTTTTTGTGCAGCTACAGCCTGTTTTAGTGCTTCGGTATTGATGGCTGCTGCCGGTAATGATGTAGCTAAGGTGGCTACTTTTTCACTGGCTACAACAGCACCAATATTAGTAAGGCCATTTTTAAGTAGACATGAGAATGAAATTTCCGGCGCAATCTGAATATTCACATTCAACACATTCCCCCAAATTGGTATATAAGCTGCATCTCCGGCTGGCGGCACTATGCTCCATGATAAAATAGCCCTAACCTGTGGCAAAACAGGTGATTCAAAACAGCAATGTTCCTCGGTAGGTACAAAATGCAGGTTTAAAGCATAATCCAGCGGGTTTTCGGTAGTATGCGGAATATCATGTACATCAAAACTCTGCACACCCAAATCCTGCCAGGCAGTGCCGTAGTTAATAAAAAAACGTACATACTCTTTACTGCCATCAGTACACGAGCCACCGTTGTAGCCGGCATTCAGATTAATTTTCACAATGCCCGACAACTCCTGCAGTTGCGGATTATAACCGACGCAGGTAATCTGTTCGTATGTAGTATCTCCATTTTTAACTATTACCGGTTTAAATTTGGCAGCCAGTGGATTGTTGGCGGCCAATGTGCCGAAATAATTCGGATTCTGTAACAGCAACGATTGAACTTTGGTTCTTTCCAAAGGTGGTAGTGCTGCTTGCGGTGTTGCTTTTATTGTGGTAGGCATAAAACAAAATTTTTTTGCCTACTCTTTTCCCTTTTCGGCTTCCGGGTGCCTACTCTTTTACGGATTTTCGGCGTTGTTCCAGTTAAAGGATTTTTGGGATTAGTTATTGGGCTCATTTTTGATGTAATGCCGGGTAAGGCGAGCAATTTGGTTTTATTGATAGGCGTAATTGAACAATCAGATACTGTAATTTTCATACAGCTGGCGTAACATTTAATCAATGGCGAAAACAATCAGGCGGGTTTATTCTATTGGGTAGATGAGGATACTTCTGCAAATAACTAATTGAATATTATTCACTTATCAAATCTATAGCATTAAGAAACCCGTTAAGCGCCGGGTTTTACTCCACTTTTTACCGTTTTTTAACGGTAACTTTTTCACAGTAAGAGATTACTTAAATTTGTTAGAGAAAAAAATGCGTTATTCTTAATTACAGGCAATCAACATAAAACCATAATTAAAAAACGAAAGGCACATTTATTGAAGCCGCTGAAAAACCAGCTTGTAAAAAAATTGCCTTATATTAACGGCAAAATATTTACTTTTTAAATTGCTTCCCATTACATGAACAACTGGATTAAAAACTACAGCGGAATGATTTGGCTAATAACCGGCATATTGGTGGGTAGTTTTGCCGGAGCGATATTTGGGAAAAACGCTGAAATTTTAAAACCGGTTGGTGATATATTTTTAAACCTGCTTTTTGTTGCGGTAATTCCGCTGGTTTTCTTTGCTATATCATCAGCTATAGCTAATTTACATGGAGCCCAAAAGCTTACCCGCATAATGGGTGTAATGACAGCTGTATTTGTTATAACCGTTCTCATTGCTGCTTTGTTAACTATTATTGCCGTTTGGATGTTCCCAATTCATCAGCAGGTAGCTGCAGCACATACTTCCCAAAACATTGGCAAACAACTATCTGCCGACCAAATAACACAACTTTTCACCTCCAGCGAGCTGTTTGAGTTATTGTCGCGCAAAAACATGCTGGCCATGATCATATTTTCTATTTTGGTTGGATTTGGCACACTCAGGGCCGAAGAAAAAGGGCAAGCATTTAAGCAATTTTTAAATGCAGGGAATGAAGTATTTAAAAATGTTTTTATAATTATTATGAAGGCCGGGCCCATAGGTTTAGGTGCTTATTTTGCCTACCAGGTAGCAGTGTTCGGTCCGTCATTATTTGGCACTTATGCACATACTTTGAGCATTGGTTACGGCGTAAGCATTTTCTACTATATCGTACTATTCAGCGTTTATGCTTTTATTGCAGGTGGCGTTAACGGAATAAAGCGTTATTGGAAAAACAATATCATTCCATCGGCAACTGCGGTGGGTACCTGCAGCAGCATTGCTACCATACCTGCCAATTTGGATGCTGCCAAAAAAATGGGGATTTCAAATGTTATAGCAAATATCACCATCCCCCTTGGCGGTACCTTGCATAAAGAAGGCTCAAGCGTTTCATCCATTTTAAAAATGACTGTTGTATTTGCCATGTTTGGCAAAAGTTTCAATAGTCCCGAAACCATTTTACTTGCTCTTAGTATGACGGTACTGGTAAGCATTGTAGAGGGCGGCATACCCAACGGCGGCTACGTTGGCGAAATATTGTTTATATCAGCTTACGGCTTCCCACCCGAGGCGCTGCCACCTGCCATCATTATCGGAACGCTTATTGACCCGGTTGCAACCTTATTAAATGCCACGGGCGATACCGCAGCCGCAATGATGATTAATCGCTTTGTTGACGGTAAAAACTGGATGACGGCCCCCGCTGATTAAATAAGTATATTCCACAATTATTCAACTCGATCCAGAAACAACCAATCTCTAATATCCTACGTTATTTGCACGGGGAACAGCTTTTTAATTAAATATTTAATTAAAAAAACATTTTCAACAAAACAGCCAGACAGGTTATACTGACTGGCTGTTAAAGCAGGTGAATGTTCATATGGGACCCCGGATATCTGATAATCAACGGGATGACATTCAAAAATTCAGACTACTCATATACCTTTTTGCCTTTAAATTTTAAAGATTAAAACCTTAAAAAAAATTAATTAAAAGCGTAACCTTCAAAATATTGCTTCCGTATAAGAGCATTCATTGAGCGCCCTGCTCATCAATAATTTATCAAATCAAAAAGTTCCCTGACGCGAGGTTGGGGACCTTTTTATTGATGCGAATATAATATATAACTTTAAGAATATCAACAGCGTATAAAATAATAGTTTAGTTTAATAGTTAATAATTAAGGATGTAATTTTTAGATAGCCGGCGAGTAATCACCGGTTATTTTTTTTAATAGCTGTTTAATGTAAACAACTTTCGGGCCTTATACCAAAGCTTCGGCAATTTCTACAAAACCTTTTTCCCTTGCGAGGTCGGCGGGCAGCTTCCCTCCTTCCATACGGATGCCAACATCAGCGCCATGTTCAAGCAGCAGGATCAGCAAATCAATATTACCATTTTGAGCAGCAGAATGAAGAGCAGTAGCTCCGGCTTGCTGTTTTACATTTACCTGCGCATTGTTTTCTATCAGCATGCGCGCAATCTGCGTATAATTGCCCGCTGCAGCCGAATGTAGCGGATACACCTTAAACCCATTATTTGAAGGCAGGTTAACATCCGCGCCTTTTAAAACCAAATAGCGCGCAATTTCATATTGCCCGAAATAACAAGCTAAGCCTAAGGAAGTGAATCCATCTTCGGCATAAAAATTAATAGCTTCAGGGTGTTTGTAAACCAAATTTGCCACCACATCAAATTTTCCCGAAGCTGAGGCTTCAAAAAGACTGATGTCGTCCAGGTATTTTAAAAGGAGCTCAGTTACAGCAGGTTTTTTATAATAACAACTGAGCATAAGCGGCGAAACTTGGTGGCTGGTGCGGGTTTTTGCCAGCGCAGGGTTTTCCAACAGCAGAGCCTCCAGGTTAACCAAATCGCCGTTGGTAATATACTGTTCCAGTTTTTCAACACTCATATATTTACGTTTTTGTAAATGATATCTATTTAGCGGGGGTGCCAGCTGAGACTGTTCACACTAAATTTACAATAATTTCATCAGTCAAATCCAATATTACGTAAAATTAAAATATCACGGTAATAAGTTGTTTAATCTATTAACTTTATATTTGTACAATAACAGTGTTATTAGGATGCCGGTAAAAGGAAACCAATTTAAATCAAATAATTTTAAGCAGGAAAATCAGTCCCGTCAGTCATCTTCAAAAGCTGAAAGGGAGTATTCGGTAAAGCAAAAACAGGACAATCCGCGTTCTCAGGAGCTTCTCAACACCAAAATTTCTAAAATTTCAGGGTTATTTTTGCTGTTGCTTTCGGTGTATTTCATGGTGGCTTTTACCTCGTATATGTTTACCTGGCAGGAAGATCAAAGCTACGTTTCGGCAGCCAACGGTGGCTGGCATAACCTGTTCAAAACTACTCAGGAACTAATGGAAAATGGGGTTAAAAACCCGATTATCGAAAACTGGACCGGTAAATTTGGCGCCCTGCTTTCCAATCAGTTTATCTATGAATGGTTTGGGGTTGCATCGTTCCTTTTTGTTTTTGTCTTTTTTGTTACCGGATATCGCCTGCTATTTAGGGTGAGCCTTTTTTCAGTTACCAAAACACTGGTTTATTCCTTTTTCTGCCTTATATTTTTATCGGTAGCCATTGGTTTTTTCCATGCTTTTATGGCCGATACACCCAACTACCTTGAAGGAGAATTTGGCTATTGGAGTAACCAGTTGCTCAATGCCCAAATAGGCCAAACCGGGATTGCAGGGCTACTGGTATTTACCGCATTAACTTTACTTATAGTTGCCTATAATATCGACTTTAAAATACCCAAAAGGAAAGAAAAAACAGTTGATACCGCACCTGAAGACGAACTAACATCAGTGCCGGCTGAAAAGGATAACGATGATGAAGAAATTCCATTACCGCTAGAGTGGTCTGGCCGGGCAAATAAGTTAAAAGATACACCCGAGAATGTCATTAAACCTGAGTCGCCGAAACAACAACCGCTGGTGCAAAATCCTATATTCCACGAACCACTGGTGTTGACACCAGATGCTGATGCAGAGAATCATGAATCCGAATTTGAAAATGGAATCCCACTAACCATCGGTGTTACCAGGCCAACTCCCGCTTTAAATATTGAGCAATCAGACGAAGAAAAAGCAAAAGGCCTATTAGATAAATTCGGAACCTATGATCACAAACTTGATCTGGCATCGTATAAATACCCCACACTTGATCTGCTTGAAAACTATGGCTCAAACAAAATCAATGTCAATTCTGATGAACTTTCAGCAAACAAGAACAAAATTGTTGAAACGCTGAACCATTATAATATTGAGATAGATAAAATAAAGGCTACTATAGGGCCAACGGTTACGTTATATGAGATTATTCCGGCACCTGGTGTAAGAATATCAAAAATAAAGAACCTGGAGGATGATATAGCCTTAAGCTTGGCCGCTCTTGGTATACGTATTATTGCACCAATGCCAGGCAAAGGAACAATAGGTATTGAGGTACCCAACCAAACGCCCGAAATGGTTTCGATGAGATCGGTTTTAGCAACTGAAAAGTTCCAGAATACAACAATGGATCTGCCTATAGCACTTGGAAAAACCATCAGTAATGAAGTATTTATTGCTGATTTGGCAAAAATGCCCCATTTACTGGTTGCAGGTGCTACCGGTCAGGGTAAGTCTGTGGGTATTAATGCCATTTTGGTTTCGTTGCTGTTTAAAAAGCACCCTTCCGAACTTAAATTTGTTTTGGTTGACCCTAAAAAGGTAGAGTTAACACTTTTCCGTAAAATTGAGCGCCACTTTTTAGCCAAACTGCCCGATGAAGCTGATGCTATTATCACCGATACTAAAAAGGTGGTAAATACGCTCAATTCACTTTGTATAGAGATGGATCAGCGTTACGACCTGCTAAAAGACGCCCAGGTGCGTAACCTTAAAGAATACAACGATAAATTTGTACACCGTAAAATAAGCGATCCGGAGAAACACCGCTACCTGCCGTTTATTGTGCTTGTTATTGACGAGTTTGCCGACCTGATGATGACCGCAGGTAAAGAAGTTGAAGTGCCCATTTCGCGTATTGCCCAGCTGGCCCGTGCGGTGGGTATTCACCTGGTAATTGCAACGCAAAGGCCATCGGTTAATATTATTACGGGTACCATAAAAGCCAATTTCCCTTCAAGGCTGGCTTTCAGGGTGCTGTCCAAAATAGACTCCCGTACCATTTTAGATAGCGGAGGCGCCGATCAGTTGATAGGTCGTGGTGATATGTTGTTATCAACCGGAAGTGATCTGATACGCCTGCAATGCGCGTTTGTGGATACCCACGAAGTTGAAAGAATATCCGACTTTATTGGCAACCAGCGTGGTTATCCATCGGCGATGTTATTACCTGAATATGTTGGCGAAGGCGAAACAAGCAGTTCCAAAGAATTCGATCCAGATAACAGGGACCCTTTATTTGACGATGCTGCCAGGTTAATTGTACTGCATCAACAAGGGTCTACTTCGCTTATACAGCGTAAAATGAAATTAGGTTATAACCGCGCCGGCAGAATTATTGACCAACTGGAGGCAGCCGGTATAGTGGGTCCTTTTGAAGGCAGCAAAGCCCGCGAAGTGCTGTATCCTGACGAGTATAGTTTGGAACGCCATCTTGAAGTATTAGCAAAACAAAATAACAATTAAACCTGTTGACTGATAACTACTCTAACGTGTATATTCAGGCACTGTAAATTCAAATGAAAAAACTATTTATATTCTCCGTTCTCTCTTTACTAACCTCTTATACTTTCGCCCAAAAAGATGTGGCAGCAAAAGATATATTAAACAAAGTAAGTGCAAAATACCGCACTTATGATGTTGTAAAAACCGATTTCGATTTCACCCTCGATAATAAACAAGCCGGCATTAAAGAAACCCAAAGCGGCACATTGATAGCCAAATCAAAAGCAAACAAATTCAGGGTAACTATTTACAGTCCCGAATCAACAGCTAAACAAGATGTGGCCCAGGAGATTATCAGCGATGGCAAAACGCAATGGACCTATCTTAAAAAAGACAACGAGGTTCAGGTAAATAATGTGGACGTAAGCGGCGAGGGTCTTAACCCTGCACAGGTGTTCACCATTTATGAGCATGGCTATAAATATATTTACACCGGCGAAACCAAAGTTAACGGCAAGGTTTATCAGGAAATTGACCTTACGCCAGAAGATATCAGCAAATCGTTTTTTAAAGTGAAGCTATTGATTGATAAGGTAAAAAAACAGATCTACAGCGCTCTTATATTCGATAAAAACGGCAATCATTATACCTATACCTTAAAGAGTTTTGTACCCAATCCTCCTGTCAGCGAAAACTTATTCAGCTTTGATGCTAAGGCGCACAAGGGTGTTGAGGTGGTAGACTTGAGATAGATATGGAGACGATGCACTGTCGTCGCTATAAATTTCACAAAAAGTAATTTTTATATTGATGTTTTTCTGATAAGGACGATTCTGCGTACCCGATTACTTTATTCTTTTCAAGTAGCTCCAGCAATTGTTTTGCAGGATAGTAATCAACTTCAACCGGGATAATGAGCCCGAGGTATTTGTTGTTAAGTATCCTGGCTTTGCATCCCAGCGTTTCAAATTCCTGACGAATATCCGCTATGGTATATTCATCGTCTGTCACCACTATATGAATGGTTGAATTACCCGAATATTCAATTGTCTTCCGGTAAGTTAGTTTGCCCTCTGCCGCTTTAAACTCGGCCCATACAATATCGCCTGCTGCTAATTTCGGAAGATAAAATGGGATGGTTAATAGTTTATAATAGCCGTATTCTTCATTAACAATTTCAGCTTCAATACTTTCAGAATGTTCATCTTCCAATATATCACTATACAAACGGCATAATATGCTTACTACAAAATCTTCGGACATGGATAGTTTTTGAGCCAATTTAATTATTCTGTGTTTCCTGCTTTCATACGGCGCTCCATCACTTCGCGCCAGGTGGTTAATATAAATCCGTTTTTCTTTAAAAACTCTTTTAAACGCGGATCTGTCATCGCCAGCAGGTCGCCTTTGCGTTTCTTGCCCTCGTTACAGATATATTTAAAGGCTTCTGTTGGATAGGTGCAATGCATAATCACCATTGTTAAACCCGGGCTCAGCCGGCCAATACTTTCAATATAATGGTCGGTATACCATTTTTGAATTTCGGCATCTGTTTTATGTTCAATATCGGGCATATTCCAATCATAACTTGAATTATGCAGATCATCAAGCACCGGTAAGCCGCTTTTCCATAACCTCGCCCCTATTGCTTTAGCATCGCCCAGTGCAGGGCTTTCCGGAATTGCCATTCCCTCTACATATTTTCCCTGCTTTTTAAGCTCTGCAATTGTAGCTGCTTTAGCTTCTGAGCGGAAAAAGATATCCTCTCCACCGGGAAACATTACGGGTACTTGTTTCTCTATGCCCAATTGCAAGTATTTTTCGAGGTAAGTACCTTTTGCAAACAGGGTGCCCATATGTGAATCTAAATGCGTTGGCTTAAAGCCCATACTGATGGCTCTGTCATACTGGGCCCTTATTTCTTTATCTATCTCATCCGGCGAAGCATGGAAATATACTGCTTCTACCGAGGGCCATAAACAGCCTTGTTTATCCGTTAAGCCCGGTACATTTGATTTTCCGGCTAACGGGCCCCAACGGTAAGCATCCCACTCAGAAGTAAGTGTTAAATGCAATCCTGCATCGGTATTGGGATGATCCTTAATATATTTTACAATTTCAGGAACCCATGGACACGGCATCATTACGCTGGTTGACGTAGAAACACCATCGGTAAGCGCCATTTCAACACCTTCGTCTGAGTCATGCGACATACCGGCGTCGTCAACATGAAGGATTAATACTCTTGTTCCTTTTGGAAATCCAAGCCTTTCGGCATAAGTTTTAGTTTGTTGCGCTTTTAAGCTTGCTACCGCAAAGACCAAAAGCACAATGAAACCGGTTCTTTTCATCGCAATTAAGTTAGGTGGTTGATTAGGTTTATCATTTAAAATTACTAAATTTTAACTCAATCAACCACCCCTACGATTATCTCCTTTAAATCGCTACACTCTTATATAAATTTTATTTTTATCCAATATTTTGCCCAATAACCAACAAACCAGCATATAGCAAATGGCAAATAAGAGAGAGCCTACAGCGCCGGGAGCAATAACCTGGAAAAATACATTGTTAATCCAATCATTGAAGTTAACGTGGTTTATAAAAATCCAGCCAAGCCATCCGCCTAAAAGTTCGGAGAAGATATAAATCGGCAATGGGTTTTTTCCAACAACGGTAAAAAAGGAGGTCCATTTATTATTCGCTTTGGTGCGTATTTCAATAATGTACACCAATGCCGAAATCCAAACCAAATCAATACCTACTGTTAATAAAACAAATGGGCTCGACCATAATTTTTTGGCAATAGGGAAAGTCATGTTCCAAAACAGGGCAATAAAAATAAACAGGAAGCCAAACAGCATCATTTTTGAAATGGTTTCATAACCCTTTCCTTTTTCCTGGATGAATTTACCAGCATAATAACCACAAATTACGTTTACAATGGCAGGCAGCGTACTTAGTATCCCTTCAGGATCAAAGGCAACTCCTTCGCCATGATACATGTGCGCATCACCTATAATAAACTTATCTAAATAGGTACCTGCATTGGTTAGCATTCCATAAGGTACAGCATGATCGCCAAAAACAAGCAATAAAACCCAATATCCAACTAATAGTAGTATGCTGATAATGATAATAGCTCTTTTTGATTTTATAAAGTAAATAAGCAGTGAAGCAAAAAGATAGCAAAGGCCGATACGTTGCAATACACCAAAGAACCGTGTTTGACCAAACGACTCAATTGACCATCCGCTGGCGCCGTGCTCAATACTGCCAATCCAATACATAAAATATCCTAGCAAAAATATAAGTGCCGCACGCTTAAATATTCTGTAAACTACCGAGCCGGTGCTTAAGCCGATAAATTTCTTTTGAGAGAAACTCATTGCATTACCCACGGCAAATAAAAACGATGGAAAAACCAAATCGGTGGGTGTAAAACCAAACCAGGCGGCGTGATCCAGCGGTGGAAATGCGGCTGCACCGCTCCCCGGTGTATTTACAATGATCATAAAACAAATAGTCATTCCGCGAAATACATCCAGCGAAAGGAAACGGTTGTTGCTTTGGTCCATTTTTTTGAATAAAGGTTTAAAATTAGTCAGGAAATAATGGACAATATATAAATATTAAAATTCAAACCCAATCCTGATTGCATTATTTTTAAAACCCAGCTATAGATTATAAAATATTTTAAGAAGTATAGTTTAAGCCCCCTGTCATCATTCAGGCATGCGCACTTTCAAACTTCAACTAACAAAACAAATTGCTATTTTTGAAACTCATGTTAACGATAACCAATCATACACTCGAGAAACTGGAAATGTTATTAAAAACAACCGGTTATAAGGTTCGATATGAAAAAGGCAACTTTAAAACCGGAGCCTGCCTGCTGCAACACAGTAAGGTAATAGTGGTTAACAAATTCTCGGGTTTGGAAAGCAAGATTTTGGCGTTAAGCGAACTGGCCCGCGACCTGGAAATGGACTATAATTTACTGGATGAGAAACAGATTGCCTTTCATCAGCAACTACAACAAATAAAACTGGAACTGTGACCATTACATTTTTAGGAACCGGAACCTCGCAGGGTGTGCCTGTTATTGCCTGCAATTGTGAGGTATGTACTTCAACCGATAAAAAAGACAAGCGCCTGCGCACTTCCATATTAATTGAAGGCGAAGACAAGGTAATTGTGGTTGATTCTGGCCCTGATTTCCGTTACCAGATGTTAAGGGCAAACGTACAGCATCTGGATGCCATTGTTTTTACGCATGAGCACAAAGATCACATTGCCGGCCTTGATGATATAAGGGCATTTAATTACAAGCAAAAAGGGCCTATTGATGTGTATGCTTCGCCCCGTGTTCAAACAGCGCTTAAAAGAGAATTCTATTATATTTTTGAAGAGCTTAAATATCCCGGCATTCCCCAGCTTAACCTGCACACCATTGGGCTCGATCCCTTTAAAATAGGAAATATCCAATTTACCCCGATAGAGGTGATGCACTATATGCTGCCGGTTCTGGGTTTCAGAATAAAAGATTTCACTTACATCACTGATGCCAAAACAGTATCAGAAACAGAAAAGAAAAAAATAAAGGGCAGCAAAATACTGGTGATTAATGCTCTGCAGATACAGAGCCATATTTCACACTTTACCTACGACGAGGCGATTGCCTTTGCTCAGGAAATTGGGGCCGAAAAAACCTATTTCACACATATTAGCCACAGACTAGGTAAACATGCAGATGTTATGAACCAATTGCCACCGGGCATTGAACTGGCGTATGACGGTTTAAAAATTGAAATATAGCGAGCTCTTACAGTTTAACCAAACTGATCCTATCCATTGAGCCGCGATAACTACCGAGATGCCCTTTATGACGCATATCAACTTTACCCCTGATGGTAATTTTCCTGTTATTGATAAGCGTAAACTTGCCATCATTAAACTCAAAAAGCCCCTGGCGGGTTCCAGTTAAATATAATGGACAATCCTGGCTAAAATTAATCCATATAGCATGACCGTTGGAATGATCAACAAAGGAGCTGTCATTAACCAAAGCCGATTCTTCATTACCCTCTACATAAGTGCCGTCAACCTCAATATATTGATGATCGTATTGCTGAATACTGTCGATTAGCTGTGTAAAGGTAATATGCTTAAAAATAATGCCGTCGTCGCAGCTGCTTTTATAAATTTTTGCTGGTTTATGCTTGCAGGATGAAAATATAAGAGAAAGTATCAGACAAGTAAAGGCGATTCCTTTAGGAGATAAATTTAGCAATGGTTTTGAAGGGGTATCGGCCATAGACTACATTTGTAGATAAAAATTCAACAAAGGACCAATTAGCCCTTCAGCGTTTCGAAATATAATTTCGCCCCTTATAGACCCACACTTACACCAAAGGTTTAAAATGCAATATAACTAATTTTGAGCAAATTCCGCGTTCACAAATAAACTAAGCACAGCCGGATTCTGGCTTTTATATTAACAAACTTTACATTTCAAAGATCAGTGAACGGTGATTAGAGATTAGGGTGACAAAGAAGTATCATAAAACTGTTTATCGATATACATTTCAAAGAAAACTACTGCCCTGCCCGAAGCATTTGTTTATGCGTTCTTCTATGGGTAACTTCTCTCTTTTTTTGTTTTTTGGGCTTTTTACGTTTACCCAACCAAATGATGAAACCAGTTACGGGTAAGGTTGCGCAGATTAAACTGCCTAAGAAAGCAATAATTTTACTTGGCAAACCCCATATCTGCCCTACGTGGATATCATAATTAAGGTCAGTCAATTTCATGCCGGCGCTTTTTTTCACATCAGGTAAATACTTAAGCAATCTACCAGTATACCTATCATAATAATAATCATCGCTCTTGCCAAAATGCATGCTTTCTCGGTAAGCTGTAATATTTATCGTTCCGCCTTTGGTACCATCATCAGCAATTAAAAACATCTGCGCATTGGGTTCTGATGTTTTGACTTCGAAAAATACCCGATCTGCCACCGGCTGCGCGGCCACTACAACTTTACCCGTTGTATCTGATTTAGGGAAGATAGCCTCATCAGGATAATTTTTGCCCAGGTTGGCGGCTTTGTAAATGCCGGTATTAACCCAGGTAAAAGCCATTGATAAACCGGTTAGTGCCAATATAATGGCAATCGCAGTAGCGTAAAAACCCAGCACATTGTGTAAGTCGTAATTAATTCTTCGCCAACGGCTACCCCATTTTATAGTGAAGCTTCTTTTGCGGTCGCTTTTGCGTTTGGGCCACCAAAGTACAATACCGGTGATCATTAGCACCACAAAAATAATTACAGATGTGCCAACTACCAGTTGCCCTGCTTTTTCGGGTAATAACAGGTAAAGGTGGATGGATTTAATTATGGTGAAAAAGTTATCATTCAAACCCTCGGTGTGCAGCACCTTTGCATTGTACGGATCAATGTAGATATAGGTATAACCCTGTTTTTTTACATTTGCCAGTACCGCAGCAGGTCTGTCGGCACCAAAATAGTAGATATAATTAGCCGCTGCACCGGGGTATTTTGCTATCGCGATATTTTTTAAGGTTGACGGTGCAACATAAGGCTCATGTTGAATCTCCACCTTTCGCCACGAATATATGGCATCCTGTATCTCATCCTGAAAACAAAAAATGCAGCCGGTAATACTTACAATAAAAACCACCAGCCCAGAGGTAAATCCGAGCCAGCGATGTATAAATAATATTGTCTTTTTAAATGTCATCAACTTAAAACTTGAAAGCTACGCTGCCTACAACCTGCCTTGGCATTTGCGGATTAACAGTTGAATAACCTGTAAAATATTTTTCGTTAGTAAAGTTGTTCACTCCAAACGAGAAGCGGTATTTTGACACCTCATAAAATGCTGTGGTATTTAAAACCACGTACGATGGTAAAGTAAACACACCTGTTGAAGTATTCAGCACATCATTAGCACTTGCGTAATTACCACCAATACCGAAGCCTAAACCTTTAATCAGCTCTTTTGGCAAACGGTAGCTTAACCATAAGTTGGCTGTGTAAGGAGAGCCCGCAGTAGTTGGTCTGGTGCCATCAACAGTAGCGCTGATATTGGTATATTTTGAATCGTTATAGGCAAAACCGGCTATTACGTTAAAGCCTGCAAATGGATTGACTATAACTTCTGCTTCAAAACCCTTACTTAACTGGGTACCGTTTTGAATATTAAAATTAGGATTCTCAGGATACTGGCGGATAACATCCTGCACCTTAATATCATAATAACTTAAAGTACTGGTTAGCTTACCATCAAACAAACTCAGTTTTACACCACCTTCTAGCTGATTGGCTTCTTCGGGCTTATAGGTTTTGCCTGCATAATCTGTTCCTGGTTCATTAGTAAAGCCATTTTGGTAATTAGCAAATAAAGACACTTCGTTTTTTACCACCTGGTAAATTAATCCAAATTTAGGCGACCACGCGTTTTGCGTGTACAAGCCTGTTTTTACCTGGGTTGTTGGATTATAGCTCCCCTGATTATCAAAATGATCAAAACGAATGGCAGCCTGTGCAATTAACCTGTCAGTAATATTTACTACATCAGATGCATAGGCAGCATAAGTATTCGACGAAAAAATATAAGGAAAAACATAGTAACCGCCAGCTGCATATTGTGCACTCAGGTTAGCTTTGTTAAAAGTGTTGTAATTAAAAGTACTGCTGTTAATAGGCACAACATCAAATGCACCTTCAACAAAAGACTGATCTGAGTTAACTCTGAAAAAGTCCAGCCCGCCAACAAAACGGTTTCTTACATTACCGATGTTAAAATCGCCGTTAAAGTTTTCCTGAATATCCAATTGTTTTTGCCAGCTGTTTCGGGTCGACTGATCATCACGCGCTATTGAATCTTTTGACATTAGGTAGTAGTAGGGTCCAAAACCGTTTGAATAGCTGTAAGATGATGAAATATTGGTTTGTGATTTCCAGTGATCTGAAATTTTATAGTTAATCACCCCAAAAAAGTTATAGCTTTTTGATTGTTGCGATAAATCGCCATTATTATATGTTTTGTAATAGTCAATGTTTAATTGTTTGGCATTGGTAGCGCCCAACTCGGCAGTAGTTACGCCATAGTTGAAAAAGTAAATAGGCTGTATAGTGTTATTTCCTTCAAAAAGTTCAGCATCAAACTGAATTGAAAGCCTGTCGTTAACTTTATATAACAAACTTGGATCAACGGTAATTCCTCTGCTAAAACCATTCTGCTGCCAGCTACCCTGGTAATTAAAAGCTGTATTTAACCTGAATAATAATTTTCTGGCAGAGTCAAGCGGCGTATTTATGTCTGCACTTACACGGTTAAAACCGTAGCTGCCTGCTGTATAAGTTACCTGGCCCCCTAAAGTGTCATATGGCTTTTTGGTAACACGGTTAATTAAGCCACCATATGAAGTTAAAGCACTGCCAAACAAAGTTGCTGATGGGCCCTTTATTACTTCAACACTCTCTATATTTACAGCATCAATAGTATTGCTTACATTGCCCAATACGCCATTGCGTAACAAGCTTTGTACCGCAAAACCACGTGAGGTATAATAACTTCCTCCATCACCGCTACGACCTGTCGCCTGCCACATGGTTTGTATACCAGGAGCATTTTTTACAGCATTATCAACAGTGGTAACGTTTTGTTCTTCCATCAATGAAGAAGTGATGTTGCTGTAAACCTGTGGATTCTCCAAGTTATCCAATGGTATTTTTTGCACATCGTCGCTGCGTTTTTTAGCGAATTTGTTTTTATTGCCGTTGATGGTTACCTCACTCAATGCATTGGCGCTGATTTGAACCATTATAACCGGTACAACAGTTGTTTCGCCAGGTTTTACAACAACATCGATTTCCTGGTTTTTAATGCCGATGTGTGAAACAACAAGCTTATAACTGCCCGCAGGGGCTTTAAATTCAAATTCGCCATTTTTGTTGGTGATAACGCCGTAAGCGGTGCCTTTCAGTTTTACCGAGATGTTTTCGGCTGGTGCTTTTTCTGCGGTAACTACGTCACCTTTTATGATGCCCTTAACTATTCCTTTTTGCTGACCGTATGAAACACTGGCTATAAGGAAAAATAATATGAAGAGAATTGCGGATAAGTTTTTAAATGATAAGTTGAGTTTGATCATCTTTATTTTTATTTAGACTAATTATAAATAATGACGCAAATGTATGTTTGTAACACTTAAAAACAAAGCATTTTTTGATGTTTTTCGGGAAAGACGGCTACGAAAGAGGATAAGTCATTGAAATTCAGCAACTATTAAAATATTTACCAGGGCAATTAACGAAATCGAAAAATCCTCAAATCCACAGGACTAAACATAGTTACTGGTATATTTGATCGACCGTGCCTATACAGACACGGTCGCGTAATAATTATTAAGCTGTACCATACATTTTTCGGCTATTAAGCCACTTTTACAAAAGCTTAGCAAGTATTGGCCGTCTAAACGGTTATAAAACTCACTCAGGTCCTTATCTGTACCGGTTTTCTGAATAACGAGCGAATCGTCAAAAATTTTGGTTACAGATGCTCCATATTTTTGCAGTAACAGCCATAGCTCATCATTAAGTAATTCAATCGAAACACGATAAAAGCCTACTTTGTTAAGTTCTATCTCGCCTGGTAACCAGGCCATGGCCTTATAAACTTCAATCACCTTTTCAATCTTCAACAGCAAATTTTGTAATTCATTTAAAGGGATTTTAGCCTCCATGGTAATTAATACCAGCTCGCTGATGTCTGTTCGGGACACATTCAAGCTGCTGATCCCATAATTGCGCCTGTTAAACATATTAAGGATTTGCGCAAGCAAACCTTTTTTATCGTCAGCATAAATAGCGATAATGCAATGGTCATTTGTGTGGGGTCGGGGCTGTTTCATATTTTTTTTTAATTTTTTGAGCAAAAAAAAGCCCTCCGTTGCGGGAGGGCTTACATTTATCTATTTAAAAGTTTTTACATAGCTAAGTCACCCTCCATTGTTTTGCAATGATAGTAATGACCAAAATAATAAGGTTGACATGCAACAGTATTCCCCAAGAGGAACGCTCCATTTTTAAATTTTCAATATGTGGAAATTTTATATGCATGTTTTGATTTAGCACAAGGTAAATAAGTTATTTCAATTGCAAAAATTTATTACTTCACTACCGGCAATATGATCTTTGACTGATCGTGATAAACGTTAATGGTTTCTTTTACAAAATCATCCGCTTTTGCATGATAAATATCAATAAATTGTTGTGGATTGCGATCAACCAAAGGGAACCAGCTACTTTGTACCTGTATCATTAACCGGTGCCCTTTTTTAAAGGTATGGGCCACATCAGGCAATGTATATTTTACCTGTGTTGGTTTGCCCGGTACAAATGCTTCCGGGTTTGAGTAGCTGTTGCGATACCTGCCGCGCATTATTTCGGCACGCACCAGCATCTGGTAGCCGCCCATTGGATATTTTTCAACCGGATCTGTTTCTGCATAAATATCCACATCATTATAGCTTCCATTATCAGGGAATACGTCGATCACTTTCACCACAAAATCAGCATCTGTGCTGGATAGGCTTACCATTAAATCTGCAACTACCGGACCAGCAAGTGTTAAATCGTCTGTTAATGTGTCGGTCTCAAAGGTTAACACATCTGTTCTGCGCGAAGCGAAACGCTGGTCGTTCGTCATATATTTACGGGTACGGTTATAGTGTACATCCTGCTCATAAGGAACAGGTTTAGCTGGGTCGCTGATATAAGTATCAAAAGTTGGGTTATCAGTATTGCTAGTTGTAAAAGACAGTTTTCCTTTTTCTTTGAGGTAGATATTGGTAGGCTGTACTTCTGCAGGCGGCCATTGTTTTAATTGGTGCCACTTGTTTTCGCCGGTAAAAAATACGGTGGCTTTGCTAATACTATCAACCGAGCCTACTCCGCGCAAATAGTAGTCAAAAAAAGGGATTTCTATGTTATTAGCATAATACTCGCTGGTGTTGCTTCCCCATTGAACGTTACCTAAATGGGTGCCATCATTGTTATCCCATTCCCCATGATACCACGGACCCATCACCAACCGACTATTTGTAGCAGGGCTTTGCTCATTAATTGCTTTATAAGTGTTCCATGCGCCAAAACAATCCTCCGCGTCAAAAATACCTCCTACAACCAGCATAGCAGGTTTAACATCCTTAATACCTACCCTTGCATTTCGGGCCATCCAAAACGTATCCCTGTTAGGATGATTCATGATCTGGTTCCAGAACACCAAACTATCGCCTGCCAATTTGGTTAAGCCGGGCAAACCTTCAGTTAAATAAAATTTATAGTTATCGTGTATCGGCGGGTCATAAGTGGGTGCCGGTACCGGGGTAGGTTTTGGATGTGGCATTCCAAAACCAAACTGTTTATAAAATGCAAAGGCATCCATCTGGAAAAAAGCGCCGTTATGATGAAAATCATCCCCAATAAACCAATCTGTAACGGGAGCCTGGGGGCTAACCGCTTTCAACGCCGGATGACCACTCAGTGAGGCCATAGTTGAATAAAAGCCCGGATATGAAGTGCCATATACGCCCACTTTTCCATTATTGTTTTCCAAATTTTTCACCAACCAGTCAATCGTGTCGTAAGTATCACTTGCCTCATCAATGTCTTTTTTCGTTTTTTTATTGAACACAAATGGTCGTACATCTTTAAAAACACCTTCACTCATCCAGCGGCCGCGTACGTCCTCAATTACCATAATATATCCTTTCCGGCAATACTTAATGGAGTGATTTACCCAAAAGGCACTATATTCTTTACCATAAGGAGCACATGAATAAGGCGTGCGTTCCATCAGTATAGGGTGTTTTTCGGAATTGTCTTTTGGCAGATAAACAGCAGCAAAAAGCTTTACACCATCGCGCATGGGGATGGTTACCTCTTTTTTGATGTAGTTATTTACAAACCAGCTGGAATCGGCATTTTGCGCCTTCGTAAAAAGGGGAAACAAAAAGCATGCGATAAAGTATAGTTTTTTCATCAGTAATAATTTTTCGGTTAATACGGTAAATATGCTGATTTTTGGGTAGTACCCAAAGAGATATTTTACAACAAAACGATGGGTTTAAACCTGCCGCCTTGTTTGTGAGCCTATGCAAATTCTATTTATTCAACTCACGCAGTTTGTCGCGTATATAAATACCCGCGGCAGTTAATTGATCGCTCGTCCAATCGCCGTTATCAGGTGCGCCGGGCATCAGTAATGCGGTGGTTTCCGTTTTATCGGTAATGTTCCAGTTTGTCCAGCTCAGTTTATTGTCTTCCATCCATTGCAGCCAGGGCTTCACCAATTTCCTATCGAATTTACCATCACCATTGGACTCTCCTACTCCCCATTCGGTAACAATTAATGGCAGGCCCATTTTTAAGGCCAAATCAGCCTTAGCTCTTAACTTTTCCTGGTGATAGGGATCAGAAGCATAAAAATGAAACGAATAAGCGATATTCTTAAATCCGGTTAAGGGACTGGCTGCAACCACATCCACATCCTGATCCCAATGTGGACTACCTACAACAATCAGGTTATCCGGATCATATTTGCGGATCTCTGTAATTACTTGTGTTGCATAATTTTTTACGGTGTCCCAGCTAATAGCTGTTGGCTCATTCCAAATTTCATAAATCACATTCGGTATGCCTTTATACCGCTTGGCCATATCTGCAAAAAATGCTTTTGATTGCTGCAAATGCAGGTTGCTGTGATGGTCGTGCCAGTCTATCAATACATAAATACCGTCTTTTATGGCCTGGTCAATCACATTTACCATCAATTGCCTTTGTAATGCCGGTTCCTGCAAATACCCATGATCGGGCTCAACGCCCATAGATGCCCGGATGATTGACACCTTAAAATCAGTCGACAACCAATCTACCACTGCCGGATTATAATACTTACGGCCCGCCCATAAACTCCACGAGAAACTGATACCGCGCAATTGAGGTGCAGCGCCGTTTTGATTAACAATTTTATTATTCTCAATCCTGAGTGCACCATTTATGCCAACCGGAGTTGAAGCTGATTGGGCAAAAAGGGTTAAATTAAAAATGATACTAAGAAGAAGAACACTGGTCACTCTTTTCATTCTGTTATAATATTGTTAAACAATGTAGATCAATATTTTTACAGAAGAATAATGATGCAAAAAATGGACTATAAATTGTTAAAAGTTCCATAAACAACAAAGGGCGTCATAGATGCGCCCTTTGTTGTTTATATGGTATAAAAACCGTTTACTTATTATAAAAATCATATGATGCTTTTGCAATTTTGGCGATAATAGATTCGCGGGTAGCCTCGTCATCTTTTGAGTTACATACAAACACCGAAATTATAAGATGATTACCATTCGGTAAAGTAATTATGCCCACATCATTAGTGGCGGGCGATAAACCATCAGCATTGGTTGGCGAAGTACCTGTTTTGTGAGCAACAACGGTACCATCGGGCAATAAGCCTTTAATTCTTTTTGGCCCGGTGGTGGTTTCGGTCATTATTTTATACAAAAAATCGGTACTCGTTTTTGACAAGATTTTCCCCTGGTAAAATTTTTGAAGCAGCAAGGTCATTTCTGTTGGCTTGCACCAATTGGTGTATTGCAATTCCCAGGCCGATGCCATATCGCCCTCAGAAGCACGGATGGCAATACCTCTTATACCTGATTTCAGCATAAAAGCCTGTACCGTCTGCGGCCCATTAAGCGCCCGTAATAAAATATCACAGGCATCATTATCGCTTTGCGAAACCATATAGCCTAACAAATCGCTAACAGAAACGTCTACGTCGCCTTTGGGATACTTATCGCGCAAAGGGCTGTAGGTTTTCTGCATGTCTCTTTTGGTAACATGAATCATTTGATCCAGCTTAAGCACCCCCGAATCAACTAAATGCAAAACGGTTAAAGCTATAGGGAACTTCATTACACTGTGCAGTACCAAACGGGCTTTTCCATTATAATTAACCGTATCGCCGGTTTCCAGATTTAAAACTGATACGCCAACTATTGCTTTTGCAGGCTTGGCAATTTGATCAATCTGATCGTACAGTGAAACCTGCGCTTCAACACTTATAGGAATTAAAAAAATTATAAATAATACTATAGATAGGCAAATTTTTTTCATAACACAATAATAACGCAATTATCTTGTATGAAGTTTAATCCAATTGCAAATAATGTTTAAAGCAACGGGCGACATTGTTTCTTCTATCTTTCCGTATTCTGTAAAATCACCTGTCCCGGCAGTCTGTAATAAATGATTTAACCCGGGGATTGCCTTTACTTCAAAATCTTTGTTCCCGTTTTGAGTTAATATTTTTTTGATGAGTTTTAAGTTTTCAGTAGCATTTACCTGAGTATCTTTTTCACCATTTATTGCCAAAACACTGCATCTAACTTTTGCCAGATCTGCTTCGGGATTGTATGTAAAGAAATAACGTATCCACGGAATATCATAAATGCCGTTATACATTAAAAACAAGGTTTGGCCAATTATGGAATTATCATGTACCTTCAAATCGTCAAGCACTTTCTGATTTTGCGCCTTTTTCCAGTTATCAAAAATCACCTGTATTTTTTTATCCAGGGTATCTTTATTTGCTGATGTTGCAAAAAGAGGCAGTATCTGGCTATGCAAATCCATAAAGGCATTAACAGATAAACTATCCATCCCCGATTGCCTAAGCGCATAAGCATTTTGCTCTGTATTAATTTGAGCGCCACCCACTTCAGGAGCACCCCACATCACTATAAAACTAACGTCTTTACGCTTTGCCGCAACCATAGGCGCTATAATACCACCTTCGCTATGGCCAATTAAACCAAGGTATTTTTTGTCCACATCGGGCCTTGTCTCCAGATAGTTTAAACTGGTTTCCACATCGTACGAAAAATCAAGTGTTGTGGCATTTTTTCCTTTTTCACCCACCGTACTTTTGCCTGCCCCCCTATCATCCACCCTTAAAACTGCTATTCCGTTTTTGGTCAGATAATCGGCCAGCACCCAATACAATTTATGCCCAAACATGGTTCCGTCCCTATCTTGCGTACCACTGCCAGTAATTATAATTACCGCCGGGTATTTCCCACTACCATTTGGCCTGGTAAATGTTGCGCCGTAGTGCAGGCTTTTATCAGCATTGTCATACTCCACATCTTCACTGTAATAACCGTAAGGTTGCTTGGGCGTTTGTGGCCGCAATAGTATCTGTAAATTTAAAGGCAGCTTAGCCGTTCCTTGTATAAATGTTCCGGAAATATTTTTTTTCTTATCCCAAAGGCCCCTATAGCTGATGCCTGCTTTTCCAACATCAACAAATACACTATCATTTACTATGGATGTTTTGCTACAGGGTATACCAAATGCTTTTTGATCGGGGCTATCAAATGTAGATGTATAACTGGTGTCACTCGTTTTTTTAATATTAAAAACCAGATGCAGTTGTTTACCCCCAGCTGGAATTTCGCCTTGCCAGGCGCCGGTAATATCCTGCGCTTTTAACCGGGCAATAATTGCGAGTACATAAAATAAAAGGATCAACAGCTTTTTCATATATTTTTGTCCAGTTGATGTTTTTTGAAATACACATAAGAATAAACCACCGGAATAATCACCATTATGGCGACAGTTGATGTAAAAACAATTTTTGCGACTGCGGGCGATACCAACAACATTAACATGGTTAACAGAATTCCTCCGGCAAACCAAATTTTGCCTGCCAGGCGATGAGTGGCCCTCCAGGTATCTTCGCTTTCCAAAGTCCATGGTGTACGGATACCTGCAAAGTAGTTGGGCTTTATGCTGTTCATAATATTGCCAATAAATGCTAAAAGCAAGCCCACAATAGGCAGTATTACTTTAACAGCATTAAAGCCGTGATGCAATGCCCCAAATATGATTTCAATATTTAGGGCCGATAAAAATAGGATTAGTCCTAAGCCCAGTTTTTGAAAAGTGCTTTCGCCATACTTTACTTGTCTTTTTGGATCAATAGCAGGCAGAAACTTTAGCAACAGGTAAGCAAACAGCGCCACCCCCTGTACCATTATCTGAAAAAACAGGAACTCGCTTTTATCACCATATCTATCTGCCTTACCATTTAAGTCATAGTGCATAGGAACTGACGCCGGTAATAAATGCATTGTAAATAACAAGTAAGCAATGGGGATTAACCAAACAACCAGTGCAGAGGCATCTGATGTTGTAAACTTTTTCATTATAATTTGTTTTTGTGTGATTGTAAACTGATAATCCATTTCAGCATTTCGTCCATTACGGTTGTATTAAGTGAGTAGTAGATAAATTGCCCTTCTTTTACCGATACTACCAAACCAGCCTGGCGCAAAAGGTCAAGATGATGTGAAATACTGGGTTTTGAAATATTAAACTGATCGGCAATTTCTCCGGCAGTAAGGTCTTTCTCTTTCAGTAATTCCAGTATCTCCCTCCTGGTCGGATCGTTCAACGCTTTAAACAGATTATTCAAAATTATTCATTTATATATTTAGACAAATATCTAAATACTTTTTAAATATCAAAACAAAAATTTTGTTACAGAGCCACATAAGTCTTTAAAATTGTGTTAATTGACAACGACAATCAAAAATCTTTATGCAACGAAGAAATTTCCTCAAAACCGGATCAGTAGCAGGTTTAACGTTAAGCGCTCTGGCATTAAGTTCGTATAGTGCCGTTTCATCACCTCAAAAAAACACGGATAGTGCTACGGCTGGCGATGCCGACGATTTTGTGTTGAATGAGGTTACCATTGATACCTTGCAGCAGAAAATGCAAAGCAAGGAATACACATCCCGCTCTATTACGGAATTGTATTTAAAACGCATAAATGATATTGATAAAAATGGCCCCAAACTTAACTCTGTAATTGAACTTAACCCCGATGCGCTAAGCATTGCCGATGCGATGGATAAAGAACGTGCAGCCGGAAAAGTGAGGGGGCCGTTACATGGTATTCCTGTTTTGATAAAAGATAACATCAGCACCGGCGATAAGATGCATACAACTGCCGGAGCATTAGCTATAGCCGATAATATTTACAAGGAGGATGCCTTTATTATTAAAAAATTAAGAGAAGCAGGCGCGGTAATTTTAGGGAAAACGAATTTAAGTGAATGGGCTAATTTTCGCTCAACCCATTCAACAAGCGCCTGGAGCAGCCGTGGCGGGCAAACTAAATGTCCTTATATTTTGGATCGAAATCCCAGCGGATCGAGCGCCGGATCAGGGTCTGCAGCGTCGGCCAATTTATGTGCTATCGCGATAGGTACCGAAACTGATGGATCTATTGTATCGCCATCGTCGGTAAACGGATTGGTTGGTATTAAGCCTACGGTAGGTTTGTGGAGCCGCACGGGTATCATCCCCATATCAAAAACGCAGGATACAGCTGGGCCAATGACTCGTACGGTAAAAGATGCCGCCATTTTATTGGGTGCACTTGCCGGCCAAGACCCTGCCGATAGTTATACAGCCGCCAGTAGCGGAAAAATAACCGCCGACTATACCAAATTTTTAGATGTAAACGGATTGCAAGGAAAACGGATAGGTATTGAAAAAGATGGATTAAAAGTTAGTCCGCAAATGGATCCCTTATTTGAGCAGGCAATTGAATTATTAAAAAGCAAAGGCGCCATCATTGTTGAGGTTGAATTATACAAGCAAATAAAAGAAGCCGGCAAAGCACAGTTTGCTGTTTTGCTATATGAATTTAAAGACGGCTTAAACAAATACCTGAGCACAGCCGCCGCCAAAGTAAAATCACTGGCTGATGTTATTGCTTTTAATAAACAGAATGAAGCCACAGCCATGCCCTTTTTTAAACAGGAAACGCTGGAACTGGCCAACGCCAAAGGCGATTTGAATGAAAAAGAATACCTGGATGCTGTAAAAACCACAACCGAAATTACCCGGAATGCCATTGATACTTTAATGAAAACAAATAACCTGGATGCCATCGCGGCACCTACCAACGGTTTTGCCTGCTGCATTGATTTGGTTAATGGCGATTACGATAATGGGTTTTCGTTTTCGTCGCCTGCTGCTATGGCCGGCTATCCGCATATTACGGTACCAATGGGCTATTTTAATGAATTACCTATAGGCTTATCTTTCATCAGCACAGCTTATAAAGAAGGTGATATTATTAAACTGGGATATGCTTATGAGCAGGCTTCGAAAAATAGAGTTGCACCAGCATTCAAAGCAGTTATTGGATAACCAATAAAAACAAGTTGGCTTTATCAGGAGAGGCTGCAATAAAAATAAATGGCCATCACCAAAAATATAAACAGGTCAGAAACCATAGCGATAACCTCATTGGGCCCCGATGGCTTTTTGATGACGTGATTAATACCTGCAATACCCAGGTATAAGCCACCCGTAAAAGCTGCTGCTGGTCGCCATTCGGGTATAAAAATTGAAATTATACCTGCGGCACCAAAGCAAATGTTGGCAAAGCCTAATTCTTTTACAATAACGCCACCTTCGGGGTTACTGATATGAAAAATATCTTGCAGGGTAAATTGCGGTTTTATCACCTGTTTTAAACCTGCTGTGAAAAGCCTTATGCCTATTGCCCAAAATACAAACCATTTGCCTGTCAATTGGGTTAATGAAATAATGGCATTACACTGTAAATCAACAGCAATTGATATTATAGGCAATATCAGCATCAACAAAAGGACGATAGAAAAATATCCTTTACTCATTTTAAAATTGGTTTGATTTTCCATTTTTATATCATAAGATTATTTTGAAGCAAAAACCTGAACAACTAATTACGAAAGCAGTTTATATTTGAATTAAAAAACAATGGTAGCAAAAATCCCACAAAAACTTTTATCCCGTCAGTATGAAATAACCGCGGACTTTTTAAAAGAGATTGATAAGCACCTGGAAGATATAGTGACCAATAAGGTGACGGATATGATGGAAATAAGGGACATTGCCGATAACATGCACATCCATCCTACTCATCTCAGTAATACCATTAAACTAACCACCGGAAAAGCGCCTTGTTTCTTTTTTGAAGAAAAGATAATGGATATTGCTAAAAATATGCTGAAAGATACTTCAATACCTATTGCCCATATTGCGGTACAATTAACTTTCGATCCTTCAAATTTCACCAAATTCTTTAAACGCTTTGAAGGCGTTACCCCCAAACAATACCGCGAAGAAATATTCATGGAGTCATTGAAATAACGACTAATACTCCAATCCCAACCCAAAAAACTGAAACAGTCACCATTTAATCTGAAGTAGTCACCATAATTTTCCGACATTTTAGCCGCAATTTTGTTCTATCATCTTAAAAACAAAAAGATAATGGAAACAAAAACTAAAATTGCACTGGTAACAGGCGGTACCAGGGGTCTGGGTAAAAACGCGGCCATGCATATCATACAAAAAGGTATCGACGTAATTATTACCTACCGCAGTAAAAAAGAAGAAGCAGAGGCTGTTGTTGCCGAAATTGAAAAAAGCGGAAAAAAAGCAGCGGCTTTGCAATTAGATACCGGCATAGTCAGTTCGTTCGATACATTTATCAAACAACTTGCTTCAGTATTAAAAGAAAAATGGAACAGGGATAGCTTTGATTTCCTGGTGAATAATGCTGGTATTGATGCAGCCGCCCCATTTGCAAAAACCACAGAAGAAGATTTCGATAACCTGTTTAATGTTCACTTTAAAGGCGTATACTTCTTAACGCAAAAAAGCCTTCCTTTAATTGCCGATAATGGCCGTATTATTAACCTTTCAACTGGGCTTACCCGTTTTGCTACGCCGGGCTATGCCGCCTACGCTTCAATGAAAGGCGCTATAGAGGTTTTTACCAAATATTTGGCAAAAGAGCTGGGTTCAAGAGGGATTGCGGCAAATTTGGTTGCGCCGGGTATTATCGAAACAGATTTTACTAAGGCAGCATTTGAAGCACATCCTGAGCTGGACAAATACATGTCATCTATTACCTCATTAGGTCGTGTTGGCCAGCCGGACGATATTGGCGGCATTATCGCATTCTTATGCACCGAAGATGCCCGCTGGATTAATGCACAGCGTATTGAGGCATCGGGTGGCATGTTCCTTTAATTGGTGAATGGTTGATTTGGTTAGATTGAGTTGAATAAGTTATGAACTTAACTCAATCTAACATTTTCAGGCAATCACCATAAAGTATTATCTTTCACAAAAATTAATATCCTATGGAATTTGGCCGCGTAACACCCGAAGAACTAGCTTTAGCTGATTTTACGCTGCCGCCCGATACGGCATTAACCATTGAAACCTTAAAAACTGCAAAAAATGGCAATCCGCTACGAGTCCATGTAGGATGTGCCAAATGGGGACGCAAAGAATGGGTTGGTCAGATTTATCCTCCCAAAACTAAGGAAGCTAACTTTTTAGATGAATATGTAAAGCATTTTGATTGCATTGAATTGAATGCTACTTTCTATAATATTTACAGCCCCGAAATTATTGCTAAATGGCGGGATAAGGCAGGAATAAATTCCGACTTCAAATTTTGTCCCAAATTCTCACAAATGATCAGTCATATCCGTCGCTTAAAAAATGCAGAGGAGCTGACAACACAATATTATAAGGGCATTTTGGCTTTTGGCGATAAGCTTGGCCCCTTATTTTTACAGCTGGGTGATAACTATACCCCCAAAAGTTTTCCGGATGTAAAAGTCTACCTCGAAAATCTGCCAAAGGATGTTCCGATATTTTTGGAGATAAGGCATAAAGAATGGTTCTCCGTAAAAGAAAACAGCGATCAGCTATTTAATTTATTACGTGAGCTGAATATAGGTGCGGTTATAACAGACGCCACCGGCCGGCGCGATGTGGTTCACATGAATTTACCAACGCCCCATGCATTTATCCGCTTTGTAGGCAACGGCCTTCATCCTACCGATTATGCGCGTGTTGATGAATGGGTTGAACGCATTGCACAATGGAAAGAAATGGGCCTGCAATCTGTTTGGTTTTTTATGCACCAGCACGACGAGCAATACTCACCAAAACTGGCCGATTATGTAGTTGACCAACTTAATCAAAAACTGGGATTAAGCCTTAAGCGGCCATTCTTTTTGGATAAAGGCGAATTGTTTTAGCTATTGCGCTACCATTCCTGATATAACATTGATGCTCAAAGCCAGAATGGCTGTATTAAAAGCAAATGATAACAAGGCATGCAACAAAGCAAAGCGACGGATCTGTCTGGATGATATTTCAACATCCGATACCTGGAAAGTCATCCCGATAACAAAGGAAAAGTATACAAAGTCAAGATAATCAGGATCTTCTTTTCCGGGGAATTCCAAACCGCCTATTTCCCTGGCTCTGCCATCATCGGTATCCGTATCATAAAACAAATGAGCATATAATAAGGTGAATATAGTATGTACAAGCCACCACGAAATAATTACCGCTACTATGGCCAACAAAATATGGTCATTCACGCTTACTCCCGGATGTCCTTTTGCCGATTTTAATAAAAACACAATGGCTCCCATACTTGCCAGCGATGCTGCCAATACGAAAAGAAATATCATGATACGGCTAAAATCCTGAAGCTTGGCTATTTTACGTACTTCGCGGGGATGAGAAGTGGCAATAATGATCCAATCAAGCAGGATAATGGTAGACGCAAAACTGATCCACGTAAATAAAATTATTGCAGGAAGCGAATGCTCATTGCGAAACAGGAAAAAAAATATCACACTAACAGCAAAGGCAATCATCAGGCGGTAATGCGCATCTAAACGAAAAAACAATCTTTTATCGGCCCTTAAGTTTTTGGTCATTGTTTATTGGATTGATAATTCATAGATAACAATTTTTGCTGATATTTTAAGATTGAAAATTAATCTCCTTCTACTATTTCTGCTACCCGGCCAATCTGTCCGTCTTCTAACCTTACTTTTATACCACGAGAATGGAATGAAGAGCTGGTAAGCAAATCTTTTACTATCCCCCTGGTCAATTTTCCCGAGCGTTGATCTTTTTTGAGAATAATATCAACTTCAAGGCCGGGGTAAATATCACTTCTGTTTTGTCCGTTCATATATTAATTATGAAACCAATTTATCAATTGCCTCCTGTACCTTATCAAAATCAAAGCTTTTTACAACTTTGTTCATTGAAGCAGTAATTTGTTCATTGCCTAAGTTGCCAATACTGCCTTCGTGCGTATGGTTTACGGTTTTATCGGGGTTAAATTCACCTTTTTCAATGGCTGCTCCAACCTGTTTATAAGCATCGCGGAATGGTGTTCCATTCAGCACCATTCGGTTAACTTCTTCTACACTGAAAAGGTAAGCATATTTGGGGTCGTTTAAGATATCTGCATTTACGGTGATGTGTTTCAACATAAACGTTGCCATATGCAGGCAGTTTTTAAGATCAGTAAACGCCGGGAATAGTAATTCTTTTAACAATTGTAGCTCACGATGATAACCCGATGGCAGGTTGGTGGTCATCATGGCAACATCATTTGGTAGTGCCTGCAAACGGTTACACTTACCACGCATTATTTCCCAAACGTCGGGGTTCTTTTTATGCGGCATAATGCTGCTGCCGGTAGTTAGCGTATCCGGATAGCTCACAAAAGCAAAATTCTGGCTCAAATACAACGCCTGATCCATCGCCATTTTAGCCAATGTAGCTGCTATGGATGACAATGCCTGTGCAATAACACGCTCAGTTTTACCCCGGCCCATCTGCGCATAAACCACATTGTAGTTCAAGCTTTCAAAGCCCAAAAGCTGTGTAGTTAAAGTACGATTAAGCGGAAACGATGAGCCATATCCCGCGGCGGAGCCTAAAGGATTTTTATTGGTGATTTTATAAGCCGCTAAAACCATTTCCAGGTCATCGGCCAAACTTTCGGCATAGGCACCAAACCATAAACCGAATGACGAAGGCATGGCTATCTGTAAGTGCGTATATCCCGGTAGCAAAACATCTTTATGCTTTTCGCTTAGCTCAATAAGCAAGTTAAAAAGCTTTTGGGTTTCTTCAACCACCTGTTGTATCTCGTGCCTGAAAAACAGTTTCAAATCAACCAGCACCTGATCATTACGCGAGCGACCGCTGTGGATCTTCTTGCCAGCATCACCTATTCGCTGTGTAAGTAAAAACTCAACCTGCGAATGTACATCTTCAACCTCTGGTGATATGGAGAATTTTCCTGCCTCAATATCCTTATAGATATTTTTTAACTCCTGCTGACAAAGCTGCAAATCTTCGGCATCCATCAAACCGATACTGTGCAGCATGCGGGTATGCGCTAATGACCCCAACACATCAAAAGCTGCCATTTGCTCGTCAAATTCACGATCGAGGCCAACCGTGAAATTTTCAACGAGTTCATTTACAGTAACCGATTTTTGCCAGATTTTTGCCATGGTACAAATATATTTTAAACTACGTCATTGCGAGGTATTGCCTGTCCCGAACTTGTTTCGGGACAGGCAATACCTCGCAATGACGCGTGAATACTTTTAAATTTACTAGTAGTATTTAAACTTACGAAGTTTTAAAAACTTCGTAAGTTTTTAAGCAATGACGCGTGGATATTTTAATCTACTTAAATCGCAAATCAATTAATGCTTTCGAGCATCTTTACATACAACTCTATACCTTCCCTGATCTCATCAACATAAACAAATTCATCAGCAGTGTGCGAACGTGCAGAATCACCGGGACCTACCTTAACCGAAGGAATATCCAACAATGACTGATCTGATGTTGTTGGCGATCCGTAGGTTGTACGACCTAAAGCAATACCTGCCTGAACTATTGGGTGCTCCCTGTCAATTTTTGATGGTTTGAGCCTGATTGAGCGTGGCGTAACATCACAACTTACATGCTGACGGATAATTTCCAGCACTTCTTCATTACGATATGCATCGGTTACTCTTACATCAACTGTGAAAGTACAGCTTGCGGGTACCACATTGTGTTGTGAACCTGCATTGATAATGGTGACTGACATTTTTATAGGCCCAAAAACTTCTGATTCTTTTGGAAAACGGAATGTTCTGAACCATTCAATATCTGTTAGCGCCTTATAAATAGCATTTTCGCCTTCTTCGCGGGCGGCATGCCCGGCCCGGCCATAAGCAACACAATCAAGCACCATTAAACCACGCTCAGCTATGGCTAATTGCATCAGGGTTGGTTCACCTACAATTCCGAAATCAAGTTTCCCTAAATCAGGGATGATTAATTCCAGACCGTTGACACCGGATATCTCTTCCTCTGCCGTTGTTGCTAAACAGAAGTTATACTTTAAATTTTCCTGTTCATAAAAGTAAAGGAAAACCGAGATCAGCGACACAAGGCAACCGCCCGCATCATTGCTGCCTAGTCCATAAAGTTTGCCGTCTTCAATTTTCGCATCATACGGGTCGCGGGTATAACCAGAGTTAGGTTTTACGGTATCATGATGTGAATTAAGTAAAATAGTGGGCTTAGCAGCGTCAAAATGTTTGTTCCAGGCCCATATATTATTCAGTTTGCGATGAGTGGTAATACCGTGTTCTTTTAGAAAATTTTCAATCAGATCAGCAGTTTTATCTTCCTCTTTACTAAACGATTGTATGGATATCAATTGTTGCAGCAGGGCAACAGCCTGCTCAAATAGTGTGTTTGTATCGATCATAAATGTGGCTGCAAAAATAATGTTTTTTACAAGTATGAACGATAGTTCTTAAAGATTAGCACAATAGAAATACGCTTATAAGCACGATTAAACTTTTACGGTAATTACAATTTTACACGGGCCGGGTTTAGTTAACTCTTTTATTACCTAATATTGCGTGCTAAATTTCTGATACTGTAAATTCATGAAAAACGTACTCCTGGTTACTATAATTTCTGTCTTCTGTTTAATTAAGGTGGCAAGTGCACAACAAACTAAAGTGTATAAGCAAGGCAAATATCAGCTTACTTTTATTAATTATGATGCCACTTTAGATAGCGTTGAACAACAACGATTGGTTAAAACATTTTATACCGTTTATCCGGAATTAGCAAAAGCATACAACAAAAACACGTTAAAAGCAGTAACATTTGTTATTGATACCACTTACAAAGGCGTTGCCGAAACAGATAATGGCAAGGTTACCATTAGCTCACGGTGGATGCATCAGCGCCCCGAAGATATTGATGTGGTAACTCATGAAGTGATGCACATAGTACAGGATTACGGCGAAAGCAACGGCCCCGGCTGGCTTACCGAAGGAATTGCAGACTATGCCCGCTATAAATTTGGTATAAACAATGCAGCCGCGAAATGGGCGCTGCCTGATTACAAACCAACCCAAAACTACGATAACGCCTACCGCGTAACCGCCCGTTTTTTACTTTGGATGGAAGAAAAAGTTAAGCCCGGCATAGTAAAAGAATTAGACAGCCGTTTAAGAAAACACACTTTTACTGATGATACCTGGAAACAGTTAACAGGAAAAACCGTTGATGAACTCTGGAAAACCTATTCGGCAAACCCCGCAATTTAGTCTTCAATTTTTGAATATTTTCGCGTATCGTTCATAAATGCATAAAGCAGTAGCGATAGCGCAATACAAACGGTAACATACCAGTAAAACCATTCCTGGTGGTGGTTATTCTTAAAATCAAGGGCAATGTATTCGGCTGTACCTCCAAAAAGGGAAACGGCAATAGCGTAAGGGAAGCCAACGCCCAAGGCGCGTACATTGGCCGGAAACAATTCAGCCTTTACTACCGCATTGATAGATGTGTAACCGCTTACTATAATTAAGGCACACATAATAAGTATAAATGCCACCCAGGTATCTTTTGTTTGGCTAAGGGCCGTCATAATGGGTACTGTTGTTAATGTGCCCAACACACCAAAACCTATCAGCAAGGGCTTGCGCCCTATTTTATCAGACAGCAAACCAAAAACCGGCTGCAACAACATAAAAACGCCAAGTGTAAGCGCAGAAATTAGCGTAGCCGTATTTTTAGAAAATCCAGATGTGTTTACCAAAAACTTTTGCATGTAAGTAGTAAACGTGTAAAAAGCCACCGTTCCGCCTACTGTTAAACCGATAACTAACAGCACCGCTTTTGGGTGTTGTGCCAGCGCTTTAATGGTTCCGCGATTAGAACGGGCCTTACTTTCATCAACCCGAACTGATTCTTGCAGGCTTCGCCTTAAATACATAACGGTTACGGCCAATACCGCGCCAATGGCAAAAGGAATTCGCCAGCCCCATTGATGAAGCTGCTTGTCTGTTAAAAAAAAGCGCTGCAACAAAACCAGTACACCAAGAGCAAGCAATTGCCCCATAATCAATGTAACGTATTGAAAGCTTGAATAAAAGCCACGATGTTTCTTAGTAGCCATTTCGCTTAAGTACGTGGCACTGGTGCCATATTCGCCGCCAACACTCAAACCCTGAATAATGCGGGCCAGTACCAGCAATAGCGGAGCAGCCACACCGATTTGTTTATACCCCGGTGCAACAGCAATGAGCAGCGACCCAATGCTCATTAATAAAACAGACAAGGTGAGTGCGGCTTTACGTCCTTTTTTATCGGCATAAGCCCCCATAACCCAGCCACCTATGGGCCGCATTAAAAAACCAATAGCAAAAATACCGGCGGTGTTTAAAAGCTGTACGGTTTGATTATCCGTCGGGAAAAAGGCGGTCGAAAAATATAGCGAAAATGCGGTATAAACATACCAATCGTACCACTCAACCAGGTTACCTAAAGAGCCGCCAATAATAGACCGGATTCTTTGAATAGTTGTTGAAGAAGAAGTAATGGCTGGTGCAGGCATTGGTAGGTGATTTATATTAATGAAGATAGAATTATATTTTCAAACAGAACAATCTATAATTGCCCCCGCGTAATTAATTTAATTACTTTAGCCCCATAATATTCCCCTATAAATGGACGACAAATTTAAATTGATTGCAGCTGCAAGACCAAACGAAGAACTTCAGGAACGAATAGATAACCGCGAAAAATATTTACCCGAAACGGTAGAAGCATCGGTAGACGAGCTACAATTCCGCGGAGTAGGATTTTCGGATGAAGAGCTTAAAGTTATAGCCGAAGATATGCAGGCACGCCGGGATTTGGCAGCTAGCAAGCCGGATAGTTATGGTTTGTTCTCAGATCGCGATAAAAACAATTTCATCGAAGACCCGGACGCTCCTTTACTTTTTTCAAGACGAGCCATTTATGGCTTCTCGGTTTTTTTTAGTGTTGTATTTGGTTCTATCATGCTAGCCATCAATGTTAGCAAAATAGCTGGCAAAGGTAAAGCTGCTTTAGTAGTATTGTTTGGTTTGATCTATACAGTTGTCACGATATTAATAGCCAAAACCCTTAAACTTAATTCAGGCCTTGGCGTTGTGATAAGTCTGCTCGGCGCTGCTTTAATTGAAACGTTATTTTGGAACAGATTTATAGGTAATGCTACTCTTTACAGAAAAAGACCCATATGGATATCACTGGCAATAGCTGTTGTATTGGCGGCAGGGTTAATTTTTGTGATAGTAAAATATGGTCAGTTGAGCAAATAATAACCGCCTCGCAAACTAATAAACCAGGTTGTTGTAATGCCGGTCTATTGCCTCTCCGATTTCTTCCAGTGGAAATAGGTCTGTCCCAAACCGGTGTTCAACTTCAACCCATATTCCGAATTCAATTTTTTTTATGATATGACAAGTGGTGTAGTTAAACACACTAAACGTTTGACTGCCCTCTGCCGTGCGGATAATTTTAAACGACTCGCCCTTAACTATTGCTTCGAATGATTCCATAGTGCTGTTGTATACAAATTTAACTTATAGATAATGGCTATACAACCATAAACAGGGGGTGTTTTAACGGTATTTTTACCTTATTTTTACGTTATTTTTTATAAAAAATAATTGTAATGAAATAAATTTCCCTTGTATAATTTTATTCACCAGTGGTTTAAGGACATCTTTATTACAATATACTTCTTCCGCTTATCTCCTGACTGATAAATGAATGCATTATACTAACTCACTATTCGCTCTCAAAATACATCACAACTTCACATAATTGTCAAAAAGATGTTTAAACATTTATTTTTTACAGCGTATTAAAATTTAAATATTATGTTTGCTGCAGAAAATCAAAAAATCAAAAAAAATATTAAAAAAAACAATCATGAAAAAGATCATCATTTTATTAGCAGTTGCTTTATTAAACACGGCTGCATTTGCACAAACTACGTGGAACTCAGACAAAATGCACTCAAAACTTCAGTTCACCATTACTCACTTAATGGTTTCTGATGTTGACGGTGAGTTTAAAGATTTCAGTGCTACTATTGTTGCTTCAAAACCTGATTTCAGCGATGCTGCATTCCAATTAACTGCAAATACTGCTTCTGTAAACACAGGCGTTGACGCTCGCGACAATCACTTAAAATCTGACGCATTTTTTAATGTTGCTAAATTCCCAACATTAACATTTACCAGCACAAGTATTACAAAAACTACTGCAAATCACTACAAATTAAGCGGTAACCTTACTTTAAATGGTGTAACCAAACCGGTTTCTTTTGATTTATGGTACCGTGGAACAATCACCAACCCAATGAGCAAAGCTGATGATGCAGGCTTCAAAGCTACCGGCGTTATCAAACGTTCTGACTTTAATTTCGGTACAAGTTTTGGCGCTTCTACCCTAAGCGACGAAGTTACTATTACAGCTAACGGCGAATTCGGTAAAGCTAAATAATAAGCGAAAAGCTGAAAGCTGAAAGCGAAAAGCGAAAAGCTGAAAGCGAAAAGCGAAAAGCCCAAAACGTAAGATAAGTATCTTCGTTTTGGGCTTTTTTTATGATTGCGTACAAATCGATTTATCACCCCCATCCAAAAGCTTTAAGCTTTAAGCTTTGGTCTTTATGCTTTAAGCTCTCCTCTTGCTTTAAGCTCTCCCATCAAATATTTTACATCCCACCTCGTAGTGTATCTGCTACACAGTTTATATATTTGACCTCGAACCTAATTTCATGCCCCATGAGAAAATTACTACTCCCGTTGTTCTTTTTGCCTATTGCTTTTTGTTCATCTGCCCAGGAAAAAAACATTTATCATAAAGGCTGGATCGATTTTAACAAAAATGGCAAAATGGATATTTTTGAAGATCCCTCCCAACCTATTGATAAGCGTGTGGCCGATTTACTAAGCCAGATGACGGTAGAAGAAAAAACCTGCCAGTTAGCAACTTTGTATGGCTATAAACGCGTTTTGAAGGAAGAAATGCCAGCAGATTCGTGGAAGAACGAAGTTTGGAAAGATGGGATAGCAAATATTGATGAAGAACTGAACAACTTAACATCGCACACCGATGCGGCGCCCACGCAATATTCGTTCCCCTATAGTAAGCACGCGGCCGCTATTAACACTATACAAAAGTGGTTTGTAGAGCAAACCCGAATGGGCATACCTGTTGATTTTACTAATGAAGGAATCCACGGTCTTAATCACGATAGAGCTACTTCTTTGCCTGCTCCTATTGGCATTGGCAGTACCTGGGATAAACCATTGGTTCGTTTAGCCGGTGATGTTGTTGGCCGCGAAGGTAAAGCATTGGGCTATACCAATATTTATACGCCGATATTAGATCCAGCCCGCGATCAGCGCTGGGGGCGCGTAGTAGAAACCTATGGCGAAGATCCATTTCTAATTGCTGAATTAGGCAAACAGATGTGTCTGGGTGTTCAGGAAGAGGGCGTAGCATCAACCTTAAAACATTTTGCCGTTTACAGCGTACCGAAAGGTGGCCGCGATGGCGCGGACCGTACTGATCCGCATGTAGCGCCAAGAGAAATGTATCAAATTTATCTGTATCCGTTTCGCAGGGTGATACAGGAAGCACACGCCTTAGGGGTAATGAGCAGCTATAACGATTGGAACGGCGAACCGATAACCGGCAGCTACTTTTTTTTAACAGAATTATTGCGCCAAAAATTTGGATTTGACGGCTATGTAGTGTCCGATAGCGAAGCAGTTGAATATTTATACAGTAAACACCATGTAGCCAGCAGTATTGACGAAGCGGTGCGTCAGGCTTTTGAGGCTGGTTTAAATGTACGCACCAATTTCACTATGCCGCAAACCTATATTATGCCCTTACGCAGGCTTTATGCTGAAGGCAAAATATCCATGAAAACACTCGATTCGCGGGTTGGTGATGTTTTAAGGGTGAAATTCAAATTGGGTTTGTTCGATCATCCTTATGTTGAAGATCCAAAAGCAGCTGATAAAATTGTGCACAATGCGGAAGCCACAGCAATGGGTTTAAAAATGAATCGCGAATCGATGGTGTTACTTAAAAATGAAAATAACCTGTTGCCGCTAAACAAATCGGCCATTAAAAATATACTGGTTACCGGCCCATTGGCCATGGAAACTAATTTTGAAGTTAGTCGTTACGGCCCATCGCACAATCCGATGACAAGTGTGTTAGATGGGATTAAAAATTATGTTGGTAATAATGTAAACGTGAGCTATGCAAAAGGTTGTAATATAGTAGATGCTACGTGGCCGGAAAGCGAGATCATCGAAACGCCGCTTACCAGCGATGAACAAGCATCTATTGATTCGGCCGTGCAACGGGCAAAAAAATCTGATGTGGTAATTGCGGTAGTTGGTGAAGACGTTGACAGGGTCGGCGAAAGCTTATCGCGCACAGGACTTAACTTGCCCGGCCGTCAGCTAAAACTGATACAAGCCTTACAAGCCACCGGCAAACCTGTAATTATGGTGATGATAAACGGACAACCCTTAACCGTAAACTGGGAAAATAAGTACGTACCAGCCATATTAGAAGCCTGGTTCCCGGGTCCGGAAGGCGGCCAGGTAATTGCCGAAACCTTATTTGGCGATAACAACCCAGGAGGTAAGCTTTCTATTACCTTCCCCAAAACAACAGGGCAAATAGAATTCAACTTCCCTTTTAAACAGGGTTCACAAGCACCGCAGGGCGGAAAAAACAGCTGGGGCAAAACCAGTGTTAATGGCGCGCTGTATCCTTTTGGTTATGGGTTAAGCTATACAACTTTTGAATATACCAACTTACAGGTATCGCCCCAAAAAGAACATCAACAGGGCGATTTAACCGTAACCGTTGACGTAACCAATACCGGGCAGCGTAAAGGCGATGACGTAGTTGAACTTTACCTTAAACAGGAAGTAAGCAGCGTAACCACTTACGAATATGATTTACGCGGATTTGAACGTGTTCCGCTTAATCCCGGAGAGAAGAAAACGGTAACATTTACCCTGCATCCGGATGATCTGGCCATTTTAGATAAAAACATGAATTGGACAGTTGAGCCCGGCAAATTCGAAGTAATGATCGGGCATTCATCTGAAGATATTAAACTGAAACAAGAATTTGAGGTAGTTAGCGGAGATTAAAATCTGATTAACTGATATTTGCCTGAGCCAATGTGTATTATTGTAGTAATACACATTGGCTTTTTTGTGCATGCTGCTGGCGCTATCCAAACAACAAAACGTCAATAATTATAAAAAATGCATCTGCCGCCCCTATCGGCACTTTTTTCTGCTTTAACAGGCTATCTCATCAAATAGTTATTAAAAATATTTAAAATGTTTGTATAACATATTGTAATTAATGTTTTATTTGTACAAATGATGCTTTATCTATAGAAAATATATAGTTTAATTTTGAAGGTTTATCCTGGATACCTAATTAATTAAAACCATTGCGATTTGCTTCATTATTTATAATTTTAACAGATTTAATTCCCCGGCAATTAGGGGATAAATGAGCCTATTTATAAACCGAACTACATAATGGAAGTTAAACCTAAGAATTTGAAAAGCACGCTTTTAAAAAACATGATTATTAAATGCCTTTATTTTGATAAAGCCATGTCATGTGCTGAGCTAAGCGAGTTGTTTGACAAAAGTATTCCGTCCATTGCAAAAGCGGTTAATGAACTAATTGATGAAGGTTTTGTGGTTGAACAGGGTTATGCTCCGTCAAGCGGTGGCCGCCGCCCGTTAATGTATGCCATCAACTCCAACGCCATGTATATTCTTTCCATAGCAATGGATCAGTTATCAACCCGGCTTCAACTGGTTGACTTATTAAACCAGCCTGTTGCCGAGCTATTGACATTTGAACTAAAGCTATTAAACAACAACACCGCACACGAAAAGCTAACTGAAAATATAAACCAATATATCAATCAATCGGGCGTTAGCAGAGATAAGATAGCCGGGATAGGCATCGGTATGCCCGGGTTTATAAACCCTATTAAAGGTATCAACTATACGTATCTCGATGCTGGAGACAAAACGCTGACCCAATACATTACTGACGAAACAGGGTTGCCTGCTTATGTGGACAATGACTCCAGCTTAATCGCGCTTGCTGAACAAAAATTTGGCATAGCTAAATCACAAAAAGAGGTAATGGTAATTAATCTCGGCTGGGGCATCGGCCTGGGTATGATTGTTAACGGCGAAATTTTCAGAGGACGTAATGGCTTTGCCGGTGAATTTAGCCACATACCCTTATCAGAAGATGGTGCGCTTTGTACCTGTGGCAAACGTGGCTGTTTAGAAGCCGAAGCATCCATGCTGGTGGTGCTACAAAAAGCAATTGAAGGTATTGAAAATGGCCGCATTACCAGTTTAAAACAATTAGACGAAGCGCAATCAAAGCAAATGGGCGAGGCAATAATGGATGCAGCCAATAATGGCGACCAGTTTGTTATTGAGCTATTTTCGGATGCCGGATATAAAATTGGCAAAGCGCTCGCCATATTAATTCATATTATGAACCCCGAAACCATAGTATTGAGCGGCCGAGGCGCCAAAGTTGGTAAAATATTGCTTGCCCCTATTCAGCAGGCATTGCATAAATATTGTATCCCAAGGCTTTCGAGAGGCACCGAATTACTTATATCTGAGCTGGGTTTTGATGCCGAATTGATTGGCGCAGCGGTATTGGTAATGGAAAATTTTGACAAAGAAGTAAAAACCCAGGTTGTTGCAAACTAAATAGCACATTGTTAAAATTGCAAATACTTCATTTTTCTAAAAACAATATGCAAAAACCCGACAGCTTAATATTTGATATGGATGGCACCCTTTGGGATGCTGTGGATACATATGCCCATTCCTGGAACGTAGTCTTTAATGAATTAGGGATCAACATAACCGTCGAACGCGATCAATTGGCGAAAATGGTGGGTTGGGAAGGCAAAAAAGTAATCAGCGTTATAATGCCCGATTTCAATGACGAGAAAAGGCAGGAAATTTATGCACTGGTAAACGAGAAAAGACGTACGCTTTTACCGCAAAATGGAGGCGTTTTGTATGAGGGCGTTAAAGAAGGCCTTCAACGATTAGCAACCAAATATCCCCTATTTATTTTAAGCAATTGTGCCAAGGGCATTATCAGGTTATTTATTGATTGGGCCGGTATTGATGAACATATTACCGATGAGATGGCCTATGGCGTAAATTTTATGCCAAAAAACCATAACCTTAAATTGTTGATGCAAAAGCATCAGCTTAAAACATCTGTTTATATTGGCGATACAGCCGGCGATGGCGAAGAAAGCCGCAAAGCTAGTGTTCCATTTGTGTTTGTTAGTTATGGTTTTGGTGATACAGATGATTATAATTTAAAATTTGACGACTTTAAATCGCTTACTGATTACTTTATGGATTTTTGAGCTGTTCAGCCATTAAATTCATTTGATAACCTGCTAATATTCAAATCTTTGAACTTTAATACAAAAGTTAAAAACCTGTTGACATAGGGCTGTCACCGGCGCTTGTTTTATTTGTATAACAATTAAAAACAACAACGCTATGGACATTATCCCAATGTTATTAAAGGAGATGGAGCAAGAAGCTCAAACTACCCGTAAAATGCTTGAACGTATTCCCAACGATAAATTCGACTGGCAACCACACAAAAAAAGCATGACAGTAAGAAGGCTCGCAACCCATATTGCCGAACTACCTGGCTGGGTTACAATGACAATTACTACCGATGAACTAGATTTTGCCGACAATCCGTATAAGCCCGAAATAATAAATGACACTACGAGGTTGCTGGAGGTTTTCGAACAGTCGTACAAGGGTGGTTATAGCAGCTTGTCTGAAACCAACGAAGCGGAATTATTACGTAACTGGACCTTACGTAACGGCGATCAGATTTACAGTACTTCTACCAAGGCAGAAATAATACGAATGGTATTTTGCCAAACCGTACATCATCGTGCGCAATTGGGTGTATTTCTCCGGTTGTTAAATGTACCTATTCCGGGAAGCTACGGGCCAAGTGCGGACGAAACAGAGTTCAACCTATAAAAATAATCAGCCTTGCGGAGCCTCAAAACTTCGCAGGGCTTACCTGTCTGATTCGGGCAGCGGTAAAGGCAGGCTGAAATAAAAAGTTGAACCAACATCATGGTCGCTTTCAACCCAAATTTTTCCTTTGTGGCGCAGTATAATTTCGCTGGCCAGGTAAAGCCCTATACCAAAACCGGATATATTTTTCATTTTTTCGCTTTCAACCCGGTAAAAACGTTGAAATAACTTTTCCTGGTCTTTAAGCTTAATTCCTATTCCTTCGTCCGCAACTGAAACCACCAGATTTCCGTCGTATTTTTTACTGCTGATGTGAATCAAACTGCCTTTGTCAGAATATTTTATAGCATTGCTTAAAAAATTACTGATCACCTGCTCAATTTTCTCTTTATCAGCATTTATAAAAATAGGTTCGTGATGCTTAAACCTGATGCTATTGCCCGGACTAACTATATTTATCTCGGCAATTACATCAGTAATCAATTTATTGATATCAAAAAGCTGTTCCTGTAGATGCAACTTTCCCGATTCCAGTTTAGACAAATCCAGGAAACCGTGAATAAGATCTGACATTTTATTAACCTGGTAACCTGCTTTCAATAAGGCGTTTGAAATAAAACTATCCTGCAGGGGGGCCATCTTTTTTAAGAGGATCTGCAAATAGGCCTTTATAGAAGTTAATGGCGTTTTAAGCTCGTGACTGGCCATGGCAATAAAATCATTTTTTCTGATTTCATCGCGTTTATTCTCGGTAATATCCAATATAGTACCCAGCATCCTCACCGGCTTCTTCTTCTCATCCTTTATCACAACACCCTGTGTTCTTATCCAATGCAGCGATCCGTTTGGCCATAAAATCCTAACCTCGTACATATAATTGCCGGTTTCTAATGCTTCAAAATATGCTTTTAGCACAATATTCTGCATATCGTCGGCATTAATACGCGCCCTTATATCAGTGAGCGACAAAAGTGAGCTGGCCGGACTTCCAAATATCTCCGCCAGCCGTGGCGAATAAATAATGGATTGATCCTCCAAATTCAGATCCCATGTTGCCAGCGCAGCGGCCTCAGTTGCAAGGCGCAAACGGCTTTCACTTTCCATGGCAGCTTCCTTGGCATTTACTTCTTCGGTTATATCAACAACTGTATTAAGAATGTAGGCTACCCGGTTATCGGCTCCTAAAATTGGTGTATTACTGCACGACCAAAAATGTATTTCATTCTCTTTTGTTGCTTGGCTAAAAACATCGAAGCGATAATTAGGAATATCAATTTTTTGCCGTGTTACTATTACTTTGTTAAATACATGCCTGGCTTTTGAACTTTCTTCCATCTGCACACTATCATCCGGAAAAACTTCAAAAAAGCCTTTGCCCATAATATCTTCTCTTTTGGTAGATGTTATAAGCAAATAGGAATCACTTGCAGCCAGGATAGTAAAATATGGCGGATTGGCCTTAACTAATAAAGAACCAGGAGATTTTTCAAATATCAGCTGAAAAATATTTTCAGGTAAACCTTTCGCTATTTCGGCACTCATCGATAGAAATAAAATTGCCACAATTTAAAGTTATGATTTTAAATTTAAGTAATATTTAACTAAAAAGATATTACCCTAACATGCTGCCGATTGTTGTCCCGCTAAATATTTAACTAAATTAATATACGCAGGCCAAAAATTAATTAATTACAGTTAAATTCATCCTGAGTTATAAATTAGTTACAATAAAATTATCTGCCCCTATTAATTTATCTATGAAACAAAAAACCAAAGTTGCTGCTAAAATTAAAGGGTTTTGGCGTGTCCTGGGTCCCGGCTTAGTTACGGGTGCCGCTGATGATGATCCATCAGGTATCGCCACCTATTCGCAAACTGGAGCCCAATTTGGGTACGGGCAGTTATGGACGGCGCTCTATATGCTGCCACTCATGATTGCCGTGCAGGAGGCTTGTGCCAGAATTGGCCTGGTAACAGGAAAAGGTATCACCACCATTATAAAAGAACAATATAGTCGCACGGTGCTATACACCGCCGTTGGATTGGTAGTTATTGCAAATACCATCAACATAGGTGCTGATTTAGGAGCTATGGCAGCAGCAGCGCAGCTTTTAGTACCCGTACCTTTTATTGCACTCACTTTAGGTTTTACCGTTATCATTTTATTGCTCGAAGTATTCACCAATTACAAGGTTTACTCAAAAATATTAAAGTGGTTGGCGGTGGCTTTATTGGCTTATCCTATAACGCTTTTTATTGTACACCAGCCATGGGCAACCGTTTTAAAAGCTACAGTAGTACCCCATTTTGAGCTTTCGTTTGCTTTCTTTTTCATCATCACGGGCGTTTTAGGCACAACCATTTCTCCTTATATGTTTTTTTGGGAGGCCTCACAAGAAGTAGAGGAAGACAAGGAAAGACACCTGATTAACGAAGGCATGACCAACATTAGCTGGATAAGCGTTAGAAAAATGCGTACCGATAATACCTTTGGTATGATATTTTCTGAATTTGCCACCTGGAGTATAATAGTTGTAGCAGCCACGGTTTTGCATAGCAGCGGCGTTAGGGATATTAAAACCGCAGCTGACGCCGCTAAAGCTATTGAACCGTTGGTACACACCTTTCCGCATGCAGGCTTTTTGTCAAAGCTTATATTTTCAATAGGCATTATAGGCTTGGGCTTACTGGCTATCCCCGTTCTTTCCGGATCAGCTGCTTATTCTGTCGCCGAGGCATTTAACTGGCAAGCAAGTTTAAACTTGAAATTTAAAAAGGCCAAAGGCTTTTATGTAATTATTATTGCAGCAACAATTATTGGGCTTTTGTTAAATTTTATAGGCGTTGATCCGGTAAAGGCCCTGGTTTATGCAGCAGTGCTAAACGGAGTTGCCGCTGTACCGCTACTCTTTTTGGTGCTTAAAATAGCAGCGAACGAGAAAATTATGGGCAAGTTTAAAAGCAAATGGCCATCAACAACCATACTATGGATTACTTTTATAGCAATGGCTGCTGCCGCGGTAGGAATGTTTTTCACAATTTTTTCATAAAGGTTATCAAGAGGATTTGCAGATCAAACAGCATTAAAAAATCCGGACGTTATAAAATTCTTTTTCCATTCGGGCCAAATGGCATCTACGTCATCCGGTTTAAAGTTGAAGCCGCTGATCAGATCTTGCTTGGCCTTTTCAACAGATTTGCCTTGCTGCATACTCAGCAAGAAGTAGTATTGTGCTGCTCTTATGGTGAACAACCCCAATTTGTAATTACGCCGGGTAATCACACAATAACTTTCTTCCGGAAACGGCAGTTCTGGCTCCTGTTGCTGACTAAAATCAAGATAATATTTACAAACCGGGTATTGGTGCCTAAAAAGATGGAACACGGGTACCAATCGTAAATCCCCATCCAATGTTTCTTCAGTTGCTATGCGTCGATGTTCTTCGGCTGGCTCATCAAAAATAACAGACAGGGCATATTCAAAACCAGCCAGTTCAATCATAAAATCGGGCCAGGTTTCTTTTTCATCAAGTTCTTTGTCGGGCCGCGTTTCTTCTAAAAAAGTTGCAAACTTTTCACCCAGTGTATTTAAGGTATAACTTTCTGATGGATAGGTATCCAGAAACTGATCGGCAAAGGCCACAAACAAATCAGCTCCCAGGGCAAAGGCAAGGGCACTGAATTGATTTTGCATACAGGCCCGCAGCCGGGCAATATAACTATGCCTGTATATATCTAAATGATGAATGGCATTTAATCTTTTCGAAGAATTAATCATATCCTCAACCCTCACCGCTTCTCCTCCCCGGCTATTGGTAACCGGCACATATTTAACCAGCATACCCTGCATCCAGCCCTGCAATTCAACTAAAGAAAAATCATCACTCCCCATTTTCACAATAATTTTTAATTGATCAGCACATTATTCACCAAAAAATCAACCGGATTTGACACCGCAGCTTCGAGCTGTTCACCCTGTTCAGTAAGGTATTCTCCCGAGCCTATACTGCTCATAAATTGTTTGGCTTTAAGCAATTCTGCATGGTATTCTTCAAATTCGGGAATATTGCTATCCCACTCCAATAAAGTTGCAACGCCGCCGGTTAACTGCCAGGCTAAAGTGAACAGTTTCCATACATCATTAACCACCTTGCGGTCGTGGGTATCAATAATATAGTCGCCGCAGTGCTGATGGCCTGCAATATGCATCTGCACAATACGGTCATAAGGTAATTGATTGATATAATGCACCGGGTCAAAATCATTGTTAAAACCCGATACATATACATTATTTACATCAAGCAATAAACCGCAACCCGTTTCTTCGGTCATATACCTCAAAAAATCCCATTCGGCTATAGTCGACTGTTTAAAGGTGAGGTAAGTGCTGGGGTTTTCAAAAACAACCGGGCGTTCCAAAAAGTCCTGCACCTGGTTAATCCGGCTGCAGATATGTTTTAATGATTCCTCATTCAACACAACCGGTAAAAGATCATGTGTATTCAGGCTGTTTACCCCGGTCCAGCATAAATGGTCACTTACCCACAAAGGCTGTACCTCTGTTACTAATGTTTTTAATTTTGAAAGATATTCAAAGTTCAGCGGATCAGTACTACCGATAGAAAGCGATACCCCGTGCATTACTACAGAATACTTTTCCGCCACTTGCCTCAATACATGCCGCGGCCTGCCCCCCGAATCCATAAAGTTTTCGGAAATCACTTCAAACCAGTCAACTGCAGGATGATGGTCAAGAATATAATTAAAATGCTTACTCCTCAGCCCTAAACCTAAGCCGGGATTGGGTAAGCATTTTACCGCACTACTATAAGCTTCTTTATCTTTCATTAAAATATCTTATTCCTTTTTCCCTTCGCAAAGTTCCTTTGCATGCACCTCGGGATCATTAAAGCCAAATGAACAACGCTTATCGCCGCTGTTTCCGCAAGAGTCATAAGAACCCAATACCGATATCAGCCAGTTTTGGGGCGGGCCGCATTTAAAAGGAGCCTTGCCATAACTTCTGTTTGCCTTTACCATTCTTTGTTCAAATAACTTACGTGCCTGCAGCCAAACACTCTTACCCGCATTTTCGCCAAGGGTGCTAAAACGTTCGGCTTGTATAGGTACAGCACAACTGCCCTGCCATGCGCACTCATTGGCACCCGGTGTAAGCTGTTGCTCGGCATCGCCATAAAGGCCGCAACCGCCTTGTCCCCTGCAGTTATTCAACGTTTGACAGTTATGTTGTTGGGCAGTGGCGCAATATCCGGTGCCGGCGCAGTTATTGGTTCCGTTACGGTCATGTCCCTTGCAGGCGTTAAGCCCCATACAAACATGCAGTTCAACAGAAGGTGTAACGCTTGTGCCTGGCGCAGCAGCGCCCTGAGCGGCAGGAGCCGGAGCTGGTGGAGTGCCACCACAAAGCGATACGTTAGAATTATAATTTACAATAGCCATAATATGCTGTTTTGAATATTATTAAATCAATTTATTATTAAAACTTACCCCTTATCTTTAGCGGAACATCCGGTAAATCAAGTATTCTCGGGCCCAGGTAACTAATGGTTGGATAAACGGCCACCGCTGTGTTATATAGATCAATCAGTTGCGATTTTGGGCTCGAAAGCAATCCGAACGGATAATCTTCAAAAGTTGGCATAGCTGCACAAACCTGCCCCTGGGGTGTTGTGTAAGTAAGCTTCATAATATCGCCACAAATGGAATTCAAAATAAAGATCATAGATTTATGAACACCAAACATAAAGATCTCAAACTGGGTACTGCCTGCTTTCATATAACAGTTTTCAACCATTACAAATAGATAGGTGTAAATACCATTTAGCAAATCAGATACAGGAGCAATATTTGCCGGGTAATCTGCCGTTAAGGGGTTTAAAGGCACATTAGTTACAAAATACTTGCTGATATCAACAACACCAATATCAAGGCTGTTAAATTTATTCGACAGGGTTTTGTAGTGGCAATATATCTGGGCAAATTTTTCAAAATGGCACAATTCCTTTTTATTCTTACCGTCAAAATCGGGCGGAATTATTGCTGTACAATCTACCGAGCCATCCGGATTTAAGCCAGGTACACCTTTTGTGCCTTCGCCCTGGTCAACAATACAGGTAATGGCATGCAGGGCCGAGTCGCGGTCGTAAACATATAACAAATCGCCACTATCTTCCGCATTGGTAAAATGTGGCTTGTGGTCTTTATCGTAATAAACGGTATCAATATTATTCTGTGCGTAATAACCTTTTCCTGGCAACAGCTGTGGCGAGTGGGTATTGTACGGCAGATCATTGGTGGCAATACATTCCTTAATCATGTCATAAAACTGACCGATAGTTTTATAAGGGATAGGCGCCTGTAGCAGCCCGGCATCTGCCAAAGGATCAGGACTTTCAATCTTTAAAAATGTTTCCAGTTGTTTGAGCGAAAAACCAGCCTTATTTATCCAGAAAACGGGTTCGTGGCCCGGTAAAGCGGCAGGCCACACACTGGGCGATTTACCCACCAGATCGGGCAAGCCTGCAAGTGCCTGTTTTAAGTTTGACGATAGCGCCATGTGCAGCATCTCTTCAATTACCACACTCATAATTAAAGCGCCGGATTTATTGGCATACACCATAATCTCCGCCGAAAGATCCAATGCAATAGCACTGGCATCAGCAACAGACCTGCCGCTTTTAACCAGCTCCTGCACCAGCGAACCACTAATAGTGTCCTGATCGGGTGAGCGGTTAATAGAATAATACGTATACAGATAAACAGGGATGGTAGCAATCTCAATTTCAATTGCCTGTTGAATAGCATCACCCAGGTTAGCGGGTGTTACCTCGCTTTCCTTTTTGAAAAATAGGTTTTGTGACATAAGGTTAGGTTAGGTTAATAAACAGAAAATTATTCTCTGTTTATTTTTACTAAAGTAGGAAATAAAGCTTCACCAAAAAAATAAAAAATATACATTTTGTACGCCTTTATTTGCCCTTTAAAAGACGGCTATATTAAAAAGCCTGATTCAGATCTATTGCCTATTCGTTAAATTATTTATAGATATTTATTATCTTGGTATTTGAAACGATTTGTAGTTTTGTTATTGATGAATTATTAAACACCACACCTTTATGAAACATTACCTACCTATTTTAGCATTTTCACTTATCAGTATTACAGCTTTTGCGCAAACACCTGCGCCAAAAGACACCACAAAAATCTGGACTATTCATGGCCAAAACATTATTCTGATTAACCAAAGCTCTTTTTCCAACTGGGCGGCTGGTGGCTCCAATTCAGTTGCTTTGAACATTGTTTTGGATTATGATTTTAATTACAAGAAAGACAAATGGAGCTGGGACAATAAAGCCATACTTGGCTATGGCCTGAGTAAGCAAGCCGGTACCGATTGGCGGAAAAATGATGACCGGATTATACTCAACAGCCTTTTAGGCTACCAGGCTGCCCAATACTGGCTTTATACATTTTATGCCAACTTTCAAACACAGTTTACCAACGGTTACTCGTACGATGCCAACAATAACCGCACACTGATTTCGGCAGCATTTGCGCCGGCCTATCTTACCTTCGGTCCGGGTTTCGCCTACAAAAAGTCCGATAATTTCAGGATCAACATTTCACCGGCCGCAGCGCGTATCACTATAGTGCAAAATGATTCTCTTTCATCAATTGGCTCATTCGGTGTAACGCCGGGTAACAAAAGCCTTTTTGAGTTTGGTGCATCTTTAGATGCTTATTACAAGGTTAATATTGTGCAAAATATATCATTCGAAAACATTTTAAAACTATACTCCAATTATCTTAGTAAACCCCAAAATGTTTACATGGATTATACTGCCAACCTTTATATGAAAGTAAATAAAGTGGTAACTGTAAATGCAGGAGTTGAGCTTATATCAGACCCAAATGCCAAAATTCCGGTGCAAAGCAACGGCGTTACCGAATACCATTCCCTTTTACAGGTAAAACAGATTTTTGGTGCCGGCCTTACCTATAAATTTTAGTTTTCGGCACACTTACCGGGTTAACTAATAGCCTTATTAAAATGAAGATACTTTTATTTTAATAAGGCTGTTAACATTATAATATCTCGGGATGAATTGCCAGTGGTCACTAAAAATTGTCCAGTGGTCAAAAATTTTTCGGTGGGTAATAATTGTGAGGTTTCTTTATTAAAAAATCAAAGCAATGGAAACCTCACAACGCCAAACCTATCTAGACTGGTTAAGAATATTCTCCATAGTAGGTGTATTATTCTTCCACTCGGCCATGCCTTATGTAGCCGAAAACTCATGGCATATCAAGAATCACGAAACCAGCTACCTGATGATGGAATCAAATCTCTTCCTGCACCTGTTCAGGATGCCGCTGCTGTTTTTTATCTCGGGTACGGTAAGCTATTTTATGATGCAACGCCGCAGTAGCTTAAGTTTTATCGGCTTAAGATTCCGCAGATTGTTTATTCCTGTACTTTTCGGTATGCTGGTTATTGTACCGCCCCAAATTTATATGGAATGGTTAGATAAAGGATACCAGGGTACTTTCTGGAATTTTTATAAAACAGTATTCAATTTTGTGCCTTATCCAAAAGGGAGCTTTAGCTGGCACCATTTATGGTTCATTGTGTATTTGTTTATCTATGATATAATGTTTGCTCCCCTGTTCGCATGGATGGCGTCGTCAAAAAGCATCGTTTTAAAAGCAAAGCTGGCAAAACTTGCCGAAGGTAAATGGATATACCTGATTATGCTTCCGGGTATTGCATGGTATGCCCTGCTGGCCGAAAACCACCCTGAAACCAATGACCTGGTGCATGATGGTGTTTACTTTATTTATTGGCTATTTTTCCTGCTGGCTGGTTTCATCTGCATTACTCAACCTAAATTAATGGATAGTTTGGAGCGCAACCGCCGTTTTGCACTAACCATTGGTTTTTTAGGCTTTTTATTGCTGGATTATTTACGCTGGAATAAAATTGAACCCGGCCATGAAGCCTGGCCATTTCATACCGATACATTTGATCCTTTATTTTACTCGTTGTTTCCAATAGTAGCGTGGGGATGGGTTTTGGCTTTGGTTGGATACGGAAAAAAATATCTGAACCGTAAATTAAAGGTTTTGGATTATTTAAATCAGGCGGTTTACCCGTTCTACATCCTGCATCAAACCGTTATAGTGGTATTGGTATATTACATTGTACAAGTACCTAATGAAAGCATTTTATCAAAATACCTGTATACCGTAGCAATGACGCTTTTTATAACCGTAGGTATTTATCACTTACTGGTGCGCCCTTATGCTGTTACCCGTTTTCTGTTTGGTATGAAGCCTAAGGACAAACCCAAATCTCTAATACAGGAAGAGCAAAAGGAAATGAAAGCGATAGTCGCATTATCGGCGTAAAAGGGGGTGTCGCGGTGAGGTTGTCGAAGTACATTGCGGGAAACTTACCCGCCAACGTTTCAGCAAGTCCGGCATAACCTCCGTAAATAATTTGGATTTACTAATTTAGACTGATGAAGTTCTTCAAAAAATATATATTCCCTGCGCTATATGGCTTACTGGTATATTTTACAGTCAGACTGCTACACGATACCGATGTAAAGGAACGATTTTGGGAACGGCAATTTTACATAAATGCTGTTGAAATTACCTGCTCTATATTCGTTGGCTATACTGCGATTTATCTTTTCCAAAAACTTTTTAATTATTTTAACAAGCACTGGCCCTTACAGTTAAACTACAAGGGGATAGTAAGAGAACTGGCTATATTGGTAGCAGTTGACCTTATATTGGTAAATATTGTATTTGTACCGATGGATATAACCCTGCACAGGGATTGTAACCCCTTTTGGATATCCTGGGCCGATATAGCCGACATTAATATGATACCAACACTTTATGCTATAGTATATTACGGCATTGCCCGCAGCAGTATATGGTTGCATGCCTATGTGGATAATAAGTTACAATTGGAAAAAGTAACCAACGAGCATCTGGAAACTGAGCTTAAATTTTTAAAGGCACAATACCATCCGCACTTTTTGTTCAATGCGCTCAACACTATTTATTTTCAGATGGATGATGACTTGCCAGGCGCAAAAAACAGTATCGAAAAATTTTCTGAGCTGTTGAGGTACCAGTTATATGATCAGCAGCAGCAAGTTGAGGTAATAAATGAAATAGAATACCTGCAAAGCTTTATTGACCTGCAAAAAATACGCAGCAGTGAAAAACTAAAAATGAAGGTCGATTTTGATAAAGGACTGAACGGTCAACTGGTTTACCCTTTATTATTTCTTCCCCTGGTTGAAAATGCCTTTAAATTTATAGGTGGCAATTACCATTTATTGATAGATGCAAAACTGGATAACGGGCAAATCATCTTCAGAGTTGAAAATTCAGTACCAGATTTTGATCTGCCTATAATCCGCAAAGGCGGCATCGGCATAGAAAACTTAAAACGGCGGTTGGATCTTCTTTACCCGCAAAAACATTCGCTGTCGATAGAAAAAGAAAAGGATACATTTATTGCTGAATTAAAACTGGATTATGAATAACATTACCTGTATCATAACTGATGATGAACCTTTTGCACGTAAAGGGCTGCAGGGGTATATCGAAAAAATCAGCTTCCTTGATGTGAAAGGCGTTTGTGAGGATGCTATTCAATTAAGTGATATGCTACAGCAGCAACCTGTGGACCTGCTTTTTTTGGATATACAAATGCCGCACATTACGGGCATTGAATTTATAAAGGCATTATCCAGGCCGCCAAAAGTAATATTTACCACCGCCTATGAGCAATATGCCTTACAAGGATTTGAGCTTGATGTATTGGATTATTTGCTAAAGCCCATATCGTACGACCGGTTTTTGAAAGCCGCCTGGAAAGCACGCGATTATTTCGCATCGCGGGAAGAAAAAACGGACGCTGTTATCCCCTACATGTTTGCAAAAAGTAACGGCAAATTGGAGAAAATCTGTTTTGATGAGATATTATTTGTAGAGGGTATGGAAAACTATGCAGCTGTACACCTCGAAAATAAAAAGCTCATTATTCATACCACCATAAAAGCTTTGTTGGAGAAACTACCTAAGGGGAAGTTTATTCAAACGCATAAATCGTACATCGCCGCCATCAACAAGGTAGAAAGTATTGACGGCAACATACTTTATATCCAAAAGCACCAGGTTCCGGTTAGCAAGTATTTGCGCGAAGAGGTTTTAGGAGTGATAGTTAAATAACTTTTTTATATAAAAATCCTCATTTTTTTGAAGCCATTGCTACTCTTATACCCAAACCGATCAGTATAAAGCCAGTTACCTTTTCTTGTATTTGCCAAACTCTGGGGTTTCGTTTAAAAAAGTCCTTTGTTTTACCTAATACACAGGCAACTAATATTAATATCAATGTTCCCTGTAAATCAAGCCATGTGCCCAACATAAAAAGCTGTATCTTAAAAAATGAAGACGAGGTATTTATAAATTGAGGTAAAAACGATAAAAAGAAAATAGCCACTTTAGGATTTAAGATATTGGTAACGGCTCCCTGTTTAAACAATTTCCAATAATTGACCTCTATCGGCTTCTCAATGGTTAAATTCGTATTCGGCTTAAACAAAACTGCCCTGATACCGAGGTAAATTAAATAGACTGCACCGGCAAACTTAATCAGTTGGAAAATATACGCAGATCTGGATATAATGACCGATAATCCCAGCACTGCGGCCAAAATATGAACAAAACATCCTGCAAATACTCCAATGGCCGAAACTATACCTCCTTTTACTCCCTGCGAAATGCTTCGCGAAGCAACATACATCATATCATTGCCCGGTGTTAGGTTTAGCAATAACGATGCTATAAAAAACAAGTAAAGATTTTGAAAATTGAACATAATGATTGAGCTACTGATTTACTTGATTATTAGATTATTTAGCATTCAAACAATCTTAAAGATCAGGTTTTTGCTTATTTATTTCAAACATATTTATCGCTTACTTAAATAGCAATGTATTTAAGTAATTTTGGTGATATCATTTCAACCCATCAAAATAAAATCCATGTCTTCAACTGATAACGGAAAGGTAACTTTAAATATTAGTGATAACGGAATAGCTACCATTAGTTTTTATCATCCTGCCCAAAACTCGCTCCCTACTTCCTTACTTGATGAATTAACTACAAAGATTACCGAAGCTGGCAATAATATCCAAACGCGTGTAATTGTAATAAAAAGTGAAGGCGACAGAACTTTTTGTGCCGGCGCAAGTTTTGACGAACTGTTACAGATAAAAGACAAACAGGCTGGCGCTGACTTTTTTTCGGGTTTTGCAAAAGTGATTAACGCCTGCCGTAAATCTCCTAAAATTATTATTGCGCGCATACAAGGAAAGGCTGTTGGTGGCGGGGTTGGCCTGGCTTCGGCAGCAGATTACTGCCTGGCAACTGAAGCTGCCGCTATAAAGCTGAGTGAACTGGCCATTGGCATAGGCCCGTTTGTTATATCGCCGGCCGTTATCCGCAAAATTGGATTACCTGCTTTTTCACAACTAACCATCCGTGCTTCGGATTTTCAAACCGCCCAATGGGCCAAAGAAAAAGGCTTATATAATGAGGTATATGCTGACATATCTTCATTAGATTCTGCACTAAATGAACTTACCCAAAAGCTGGCCTCTTATCATCCCGAAGCACTTCATGGCCTCAAAGAAATTTTATGGGAAGGCACTTCCGACTGGGATCAGCTGCTCAATACCCGCGCAGCCATCAGCGGCGAACTGGTACTGTCGGAATTTACGCAACAGGCATTACAATCGTTTATGGGTGGTAAAAGATAACCCGGTTTTAAATTACTGCATACTTAAAACAACCCTTTAACGGGCCCAGGCGTATAAAACCGTACCACTTTAAAGCATACTTATATTTTTATTAATTATAATTATAACTATTGGTTATTGTTAAAGATTAAATAGATTTACAATAGGTTTTAAAGGATTTACTTCAACACTTTCACATTGTTTATAATATGTTTTATTGGTTAGTTACCGTAGCATCACTGGCACTTATACTTGTTGGTTTTTATGTTTATAATTATTACGATAAACGTAATACAGCAGCAAAAACTTTAGAAAGAATACGAAATAAATGGGGTCGTCCGGTAAACGCCAGGCGTAATTTTAAATTAATTGCTGCCTATTTAAATGCTGATGAAAATGCTGCAAAATTATCGTCCGTAATTGCCGAAGACCTTGATTTAAATAACATATTTAACTTTATCGATCGTACCAACTCTAAACCGGGTAAACAATATCTATATAAAAAACTTTTCACCCCCGAAACCGATTTTGAAAGCCTGCTGAAGTTTGATAAAAAAGTTGAGGCTTTTAATATGCCCAGGCCGGATCTGGAACGATTTGAGTTAGAGCTCGCCAAACTTAACAGTGCTGATGCCTATTACCTTGCCGATCTGTTTTTGCAAAAACACGAGTTATGGATGGTCGCCCCGATGCGGTTTTTTATCAGGATTTCCGGAATAGCTATAATCGGCCTAGCCATCTCCATGTTTGTTGTACCCAACCTCATTTGTTTTATGGTGCTGTTGCTATTGGTAGCAGGCAATATTGCATTGCATTATGGAACAAAAAATAAAATATCGCCTTATACCCGTTCATTACCTCAACTGTTAATTTTAAATGGTGTTGCTAAAAAAATATTAAAGAAAATAACCTTTGAGGGCGATGACCTGGTTAAAGAAAGTATAAACAAATTATCGGGCTTAACCCGCGCTTTAAAATTGGTAAGCTTTGAAAGTAAACTTGCCGATAATCCCGAAAATTTAAGTTATGCCCTTTTCAGATTTATAAAAGTATTGTTCCTGTTGGAGCCGCTGATGTTTATTACCTCGGTAAAACGCATCAATAAATACCGCGCTGATATTGAAGTAATATATAAATACGTAGCCGAAATTGACAGCCTAATAGCTATAATGTCAATCAGATCCGGCTTACCTTATTATAGCAAACCGGTGTTTTTTACCGATAACAAACAGATGGACCTTAAAGAAATGTACCATCCGCTTATTTATAATTGTGTGCCTAACTCCATACATACCCGTGCCGAAGAAGGTGTACTGATAACAGGCTCCAACATGTCTGGTAAAACTACATTCATCAGGGCAATTGCGGTTAATACATTGTTGGCACAAACCATTTACACTACTTGTACCAAAGAATATAAAGCGCCAATACTTAAAATACAAACCAGCATACGTACTACCGATGATCTGGGTGATAATAAGAGCTATTTTCAGGCCGAAGCACTGTCTATATTGGATATCATTAATCAAAGCAGCAGTGGTGAACCTGTTAAAAGTTTGATTATCATCGATGAAATATTCAGAGGAACAAATACGATTGAAAGGATTGCAGCCGCAAAATCGGTACTCAACTACCTAACAGAAAACAAGAATTTTGTTTATGTATCCACTCATGACCTGGAGCTGGCAGAGTTACTTGATAATGATTATGCAGTTTATTCTTTTGAAGAAACAGTAAACGACACCCGCCTTGTATTTGATTACAAAATGAAAACCGGCGTGCTTAAGAATAAAAATGGCATCGCGATTTTAGAAACTATAGGATACCCTGAATCGGTAGTTGAAGATGCCAATATAGTAAGCGAAGAATTACGGCGAAAATACCTGTTATAAATTCATCAAATTAGTTTCTGTGCCGATTGCGCAGCGTGCGCAATTCCTCCTGCATTTGCTCCACGCGCTGCAATAAATGCATAATAGCTTCAATACCGGCAACATTTATTTCCAGTTCGTGATGCATGCGTATCATTTTCTCTAATTTTTGCAGATCATCAACGGTAATAAAAGTAGTTTGATCAATTACCTCAAAGTCCAATAATCCAGCTTCGTTCAGCGAGTTGATGAAGCCATATTCCACCTCATGATAGGTGCAAATTTCTGTGGTTGCTATTAAATTTCCCATTTTTACTTGCTTTATTAGTTTACTGGTTCATTTCAATAAGCTTTATGCTTTGGCCTTTTCGGCTTCGGTTTTCAATTCCTCAACCAGAGCCTTCTGTTTCTCTGTAAGGTTAACCGGTATCTGGATATCATAAGTTAAATAAAGATCGCCAAATTCATTTTCCTTTTTATAAACAGGCAAACCTTTACCCTTTAATTTAACCTTCGTTCCGTTTTGGGTTTCGGGCTTCACTTTTATTTTTACTTTACCGCTGAGGGTCTCTACTGTTACTTCCCCACCCAATATAGCCGTATAGATATCTAACTTTACTGTTGTAAATAAATTGCTGCCGTCCCGTTTAAAATGGGGATCATCGGCAATTATAAAGGTTATAAACAAATCGCCGGCTGGCCCTCCATTTACACCTGCGCCCCCATGACCGGTAATTTTTATAGTTTGCCCATTTTCAACTCCGGCAGGTATGGTTATTCTTATGTTTTTGCCGTTAACGGTGAGCGCCTGTTTATGCGTTTCCGCGGCTTCTTTTAATTCCAGGTGCAATTCGGCATTCAAATCCTGTCCGCGATACTTAGTCTGCCTGCCCCGGGCAGATCCCCCGCCCTGTCCAAACATAGATTGAAAGAAATCTGAAAAATCGTCTCCGCCAAACCCATCAAATCCTGATGAATTGCCCGTGTAGGCACTTTGCCGGTTATTGGGTTGTTGCTGTTGCTTTGTGTATTTTTCGTATTCTTCGCCACGTTCCCAGTTTTCACCATATTTGTCGTATTTTTTCCTTTTTTCCGGATCGCTCAACACCTCGTTGGCCTCGTTCAACTGTTGAAATTTTTTGTTTGCCTCCGCATCATTAGGATTTAAATCCGGATGATATTTACGTGCAAGCTTGCGATAAGCATTTTTAACGTCCTTTTCAGTTGCGTTTTTTGCTATGCCCAATATCTGGTAGTAATCAATAAATGCCATTTCTATAAATTGGTAAAAGTAACCGTAGGCTTTAATTTATAATAGCTCAATGTTGTGAATAAATCAAAGTTAGAAAAGCGCTGCCGATATATCAGCAGCGCCTTTCTAATTATATTATCATTTTTAATCTTTTATGGCCTTGGCGGCGGTGGCGGAGTTCTTGGATGTGGCGGCAAATGAATAGATAAACCATGATGCGTACTTCTGTGATGATAATGATGCCTGAACGGATTTTTAATGTGCAAAGGCAGTGGTGGTGGCGGCCGTCTTGGTGGTGGTGGTAATTGTAACCCGGTATTGTCATAGCTCAAATTATCGGCTTTTGCATCTAGGGTTTGCAGCGCGCAAGCCGTTAAAAGTATGATTGCTAAATTTCTAATTTTCATAAAACTTTGTTCTTATTAAATATGCTCATCAAAAACACATTTATAAATATAATAAGCTAATCTATTAAATAATTGTTTACTTTATTTTTAATTACCTGAACGTGCAGGCATCTGTTTTAAAATTACTATTTAAAAAATATGGACACTTCTATTTTCTACAAATTCGATGACATCGAAACCAAAGAAATAGCCCCCGGCTTTTTCTCTAAGCTAATTCACACACCAACAAATACTATAAACTTTATAGAGGTAAAAGCAGGATGTTCCGTACCACGGCATCATCATATTCACCAGCAATGCTCGTTTGTTATTGAAGGTAAATTTGAGTTGACCGTGAATGATATTCCACAGCTACTTGAACCGGGCCTGTTTGCGCTTATCCCTTCGGAGGTTTGGCATAGTGGTACTGCTATAACCGATTGTAAATTGATCGATATTTTTAGCCCGGTAAGGGAAGATTATAAGAACCTTTAACATAAACGGCCCTGTCTTTTCAGCAGGGCCGTTCACTTTTTTTAGTTATGGTGATAATAATGATGATGGCGCACGTAACGATGATGAAAATGATGATGGTAATAGTGCGGTTGCTGACCAACTCTGGCATTAACTTCCACCTGCGCCATAGCGCTGCCGAAAGTAAATACGGCTATTATAACTAATAACAATGCTTTTAAATACTTCATAACTTTTTTCGTTTTATGGATGATTTTATTTTACCGACGATTAATACCGCCAGGGTTAATTACAAAACCCCGTTATATAAAAAAGGTTTTTGTCAATGTGCTTGTAACTATTAATGTTACAAAATAAAACTTCCATAACTGATAAATATTGCATAGTACTTCAAAAAGATTAGGTTTGCATTTTTATTTTTTTTATGTCTATAACAAAGGCCACTATTAATGACGTTCCCCAACTTAATAAATTAGTAAATAGCGCTTATAGGGGCGAAACATCCAAAAAGGGATGGACTACTGAGAGCGATATTCTTGATGGTTCAAGGATAGATGAAGAAACTTTAAGCAGCTATTTCAACGACCCTACAATCACTATTCTAAAAAATACTGACGAATCAGGCGAAATTACCGGCTCGGTATATTTAGAGGTACGCAAGCCTAAATTATATGTAGGTATGTTCAGTGTTTCGCCTTTGCTTCAAAACAATGGCATCGGCCGCAAATTACTGGAGGCTGCCGAAGAGTACGCTAAACAACTTCATCTTACTACCTTAACCATGACGGTGATCAGCACCCGCCACGAACTTATCAGCTGGTACGAACGCCGTGGGTATAGGGCAACCGGCGAAATTGTCCCTTTCCACATTGATGAAAAATTCGGCAAAGCTAAACAACACATTGAACTGGCAGTTCTGGAAAAATCTATCTAAAAATAACTTTTATCAGAAAAACCATTTCTGATGCAACCTTCCTGAAAAGTTGTCGTCTCATTAATCAAATGATCCGAAAACTATTTATTTAAATGGAAGAGATACATCCACAGTTAAAAGAATTTATAGTTGATTATTGTACCCGTTATAAGATCAGGAAGGTTGATCCATGTGCCTTAAATTTGGATACCAGTATTGATCTGGATCTGGATATTTTTGATATCGAAATTGATCTTTTTATAGCGGAATTTGCTGAAACCTTTAGAATTGATCATTCAAAATTCAGCTGGTACAAATATGGATACCCAACCGGATCAGCAAGTGTGCGGGTTATTAAAGCAGTATTTGGACGTAAATCGCCCTGGGTAAACCGCTTATCAAACCATTTGTATAAACCAAAATTCAAGGTGAGTAACCTGCAGGATGCTGTAAAATCGGGCAAACTGATATAGTATTTAATCAATGCGGGGTATCAGGCATTCTTTCCGGCCCGGGACAGAAAGATATGATGTGGTCAGCTTGCAACAGTCTGCATTCTATAAATTTGCCGGGTACCCCGCAGTGGTTCCATAACCGCTATCCAAATTGCAACAACTCTAAATCTTAAAGATCTGTAACTCTGGTATGTACCCGTTTAACATAATTGCGGATATCAAGTACTATACCGGCAAAAATGTAAAATATTAACGGAAAACCAACTGCAAGAAAAGAAGAGTATATAAAAAACAATCTTATTTTAGCAATAGAAACATTAAACTTTTCGCCAAGGTAGGTACAAACGCCAAATGAGTATCTTTCAAAAAAGGTTATTATCCTTTGCAACATATCACACTAATTTTAGAATCTTATTACCAACGCCGCATTGCAGACATTTCTTATAATTACAATAATTATTTTTCAATTCAAGCAATGCCTGCGATTCAAAAGCTGTATTAATTTTCACCCCTAAGTTAACAAAATCTGCCACAATATTGTTGTTTTCGTTTGGTAAATGCTCCAATAATTGCAAACTCCGGTTAATATAATGCTGCAATTGATTATGCTTACCATAACTGAATAAAAATAATGCCAAAGTATTAAGCAGCAAAATGTCAATTGAGGCCTGACCCAAATTTTTCCCCACCAGAACCGATTCTGTATCAAAGCGGTAATGGGTTTCCCAATAAGTGTTAACGTGTACATCAGTAAAAAGGTTTCTTAGTCCTTTTACATCTTTTATCTCCATCACCTTTGAAAACAAATGGTTGGAATTTACCACCAAGGCTGCAAATTGCGCCAGCCTTATGGTAGGAAAGTTTTGCGGACGTAAGCGCATAAATTTCCATAAGTGATTTTCAATGGGCTGCAGTTTATATTTCTTGCTTAAAAACTCATATTCGGTTTTCAGTTTTGCAGGATATTCGTCTTTTACGTCGCCTGCCAAAAAACCAGCCTGACCAAATAGCAATGCTTCAACCTGCATTGGGTTGTTTTTGTGCTTTGCCAGTATATTTTGTGGCAGCGACTTCGCTAAAAGTTCAAACGGAACGGCATTAGTTTTAAATCCAAAATTTGCTGCTAAAAACTGGTAAAATGTTTCTTCCCAATCGCCGCGATTTAGGTTAAGTGCGGTGATAACTGTTGTAGATTTCTTTTCCAACCGTTCAACCAATACCCTTGTTAACCAATTGTGAAGGATAAGGCTATCTATCGCCCCTATGCTAGCCTCACAGGGTATAACAGACTGATTGCCGAAAATAAGCTGATGATATTTATTATATAAGTCATCAGGGATACGATTGATCAATTCTAATGTTGCAACCCGCCTACCATTGGATAAGTTTAATGGAACATCATCACGATAAACAACATGCAAAATCACGTTATTATAAGCGCCGTCGGTAGTATGCCCATGTTTCCGCCAATCTGATGATGACAAATGTACTTCTACGTTACCTGCCCAAACGGTATCTCCAATTCTGATCCTGGCATTCTGAAAATCGGGCCCCGAATCTGAATTATGTAAACCTGTCGAAAATATTTCGAGTTCTTCGCCTTCCGTAGTTTTTAGATTGGAACGTTCGAAAAGCCGGAATTTCCAAACATAATGCAAAAAGTCTTCAGGAAATATCATATAGATGTAATAGCAGGTTAGTGATCAGGTAAATTTGTCTATTTATTCTGAAACTTACAAACTGCTAACCGCAAAGTTTAGCCTATATTTTATCATTTCCCCGAATCGAGGCCAAATTTACAACAGCGTGGTTAACTCGCCAAAAGTGCTTACAGTAGCCACCATTCCCGTTTCAACAATACCAAAGCCGTAGTCAGCAAAAATAAATGGAACACCTGCTTTAGTAGCCGAATCATAATCACCCTGTGTATCACCAACATAAACAGGTGATGCAAGTTGGTAATCGTTAACAATATCCTTAATATTCTCAGCTTTTGGATTGCCCTTTGTACCATAGCATTGATGACCCATAAAATAGACATCCATTCCGCTTAGTTTTAAAAACACTTCAATGTACCCGCTCTGGCAATTACTAACAATAAACAATTTGTATTTGGATACCAGATAGCTTAATGTTTCGTCAAGCGCAGGGTATAACTCCCCTCCTTTTGTATGCAATATCTCCAGCTCACTTTTGGCACAAATACCCATCAATTCGGTGCGTTGCTCGATATTCAGATCAGGAAATAGCCTGTCAAAAATAACATTATAAGCTAAACCCGTGATTGACCTTACCCGTTCACGCGTCATTACCTCATCCACATAGTCAACCTGATCCATAGCGGCTTGCCAGGCCAGTGTAACATTACCTGTACTATCCCAAAGGGTACCGTCAAGATCAAAAATTATGCTGTCAAACTTATTTTTCAGTGAACTCATATTTTGTAATATGGCGGCAAAAGTAGCAAATTTTCTTCTTTTTACACATCATTTGTTTATGAGATGGTTAATCAAATACTATAATTTGACTGTTATCAGCTTGACATTAAATGTAAACCGGTGTCTATGGCATAATTCTTGTCTACCATATAGCGGATTGTCACTATATAAATACAGAAACAAAGCAACTTTCCACTGATTATGTCCGTAAAGAAAGTAGGGCTAAATTGAAAAAATACGTAAAATTACGTAGGCAAATTCAGTAAAAGCCTCGTTTTTCCGGGGATTATTTTTATCTACATTTGATTAAAATATTCCCAAATGGAATAATTGAGATTATGCAATTACTATTTATACCTATTTACGATGAAACAACTTGTACTTTATTTTATGTTTTTCGTTGCATCTTCGCTAATACTTATTCAATGTGCCCGTTATTTCCCATCTACAGACAACAATAAACAAGTTACAAGCGAAACAAAAAAAGTATTTATCAATAAAGAAAAAGAAAAGCCTGTAGTATCAAACAAACCGAATAAAAAAAACACCAAGGACAGCAAAAGCTCCAATGTAACTTACACAGCCTATTGGCCTTACCGGATGTTGCAAAGAATTAATGACGACCGCTTTTTTAATGCGCCACTTAACATTATTGCGCAATATAATTTCACACGTAGTTACAACTTGTTGCAAAACAGCAAGCAATAATATTAAAATCACTTAGTCTTTTAGTTTAGTTAGTTGCAGGCAGTTATTGCAGAAATGTAATAGCTGTTTCGCGTTTATCAGATACCCACTTTCGTTAGGCAGGAACAATAAAGCTTTTGAGATTGCATTACCATTGCATAGCTTTTGCCAAAACAGATCAGTTTCTTGTATTAAAATATTACAATTAATACACTGTAGATCAAACAGTAATAATATTTTATAGACATCAGCCTCAATCAACTAAAATATTAGTTACAATGATTCGTTTAGATATCTAAACTCAAAATCATTATGAAAAAACTATCATTTCTTATCGCTCCAATCTTAATCCTCGTCTTCAACGCAAACGCTCAAACTCAAAAAGGCGATCAAAACCTTGGGCTTGGTTTTAATTTTAACACAAGCAGCGGAAATTACGCTGATGTAATGCCTATAGAAATTGGCACGATTACATCTACCTATTTTTCGGCCAGTCCCGCCTATAGCTATTTTATTGCTAATAATGTGGATTTAGGAGCAAGTCTTGGATTCGGCACGGGTACTGAACGCACCTATCAACCTCCATCAAGTGCAAGTATTCTATCCAAACAGGTTACTAATGATTACACCACAACCCTTTATTTGCGTAAATACTTTTTGTTTAATAACAAAATTGGTATCAGAACCGGGCCTTACTTTTTGTATCAATATTTTAACTCCAACGTTGTTAACAATCCCGGCGACCCTACACAGAATTTCTCCAACTCGGGCAAAAATCTACAGGCGGGTATCAGTGCCGATTTTGTTTACTATCCTTCAAAACGGATAGGTTTGGCGGTTAACCTTGGCGGGCTATATTATACCAACCAAAAAACATATTCAACCTCACAAAATACAACTAACAGTACTGTAGATTTTCAATTTCTTAATACTAACCTAATGCTATCTGCCTTTTATGTAATTGGGCACTAAAGCCTGGCGAATATTATTTATGCTTATTAAATATTATTTTACAGCGTGTAAAGCTATCAGGCTGATAAGCAAAACAGGTACTGCAAGTATTACAAATACACGTGCCATTTGGATGCTGTTTGCGTTGCCTTCAACAAAAACATTGTACAGATCAGCTTTAAAATTGTTCAATTTGTGTTCCATGATTTTTAAATTTTAATTTATCAAATAATTTATCAGTAATATAATTTATCAAATTATGTGGTCTTCTACGGCCTATAATTTCATAAGGTTACATATTATCGAAAAAAAATATCTAAAACCTAAAAAGTCATAGCAAAAAAGCCGGGTATTAATGGAATATTTCCATCAATCCCGACTTTTTAAACTAAAAAAGGCTGTAATTAATACAGCTTTTTTTTATACTTTTTGCAGATACGTTAATTATGAAATATTGCTTAACTGGCCCATTTTAAGGCTTTTACAAGCATTTAAACATTCGGTACGAATGTGTGCGGGAAGCTCATCCTCATCGGTAAAATTAAAAACAACCACGCCGTCTTCAAAGTGGTAATGTATATGATACTGTAACCTATCGCGCAGAGAGAATTTATTTTGCGTATACCTGCTAATAAACCACCCTTTATGCATATTTTCAATTTCCTGAAGCAGGTTATTGAATTTTTCAATTACCGTGATACACGCTTTGGGTTCATCTCCTACATATAAAACATTATTGTAAGAAACATCTCTGTTCTGGGGCACACTTTTCATCATCAATAGTTTACACAATCAAATTACAAACAATAGATGAAATTGTAATGAAAATAAAGAAAATACTACGTAACCTTTACATTAAGTGAAAAATTATTCTTCTCTTTTAATTTTTTTTATTTTCACTATTCGTTTGCATCAGCGTTTATGATTCAATTCGGCAATAGTAATTTCACTTAACCACGTCTTCACTCATTTCGGGATGATAGTGTAATCCGGGAGTTAACCAATGTAAAAGCAGTACCCTTGAATATCTGAAATTAAAGGGCGATAAAATAATACCTGCGGCTATAATTATTGACACATATACCCACGGATTACGGCTTCCGGTTAAAACAGATATGGCCACCGCTATTGTCACCATTTCGGCAACAAACAGGGCATAGCTTACAAACATCGCTACATAAAAATAGCCAGGTTCGCGTTCAAACACCAGGCCGCAATGCGGACAGGCGGTGTTCATTTTTTGCGACTGAAAACCGTACATCGGTGTGGAGAACATATTGCCTCTGCGACAACGTGGGCATTTGGCGTGCACAATGGCGGGCCAAATAGGGTATTTGGTATCCTTGTTATTCATGTTGACTATAATTAAATATTTTTTTTCTAAATTCTTCCGGAGTTATGCCCTCAAGTTTTTTAAAGAACTTGGTGAAATAAGAGTTATCATTAAAATTAAGCATAAATGCAATTTCATTAATGTTTAGCTGCTGATTGGTGAGTAAACGCTTGGCCTCAAGCAGTGTTCTGTTTCTAATAACCTCTCCGGCCTGCATCCCTAAAATATCCTTACATACCGCATTTAAATGATTGGGAGTAATATAAAGTAAGTCAGCGTAATCCTTTGGCAACTTCAGGTTAACGTAATTATCTTCAATAAGCTTTTGGAAACTCCTTAACAATAATTGATTGTACGATGCAGGCCCTTTACTATTAACAGCTACCGTTAGGCGGCTTATAGTGATAAACAACTGCAACATCAAAAACCTTATTAAATCGGCACTCATGGCCTGTTTGCTTTCCGCTTCGCTTATTATCTGTTCAAATAACTCAGCTACTTGCCTGTGCAAAGCTTGTGGCAGGTTAATTACAGCATCTTTTATGTTTCCGCTAAAAAAGGGAAAGCTTTCAATATAGCCCTTATTCAGCAAAAGGGATTGAAAAAAAGCGTCAGAAAAATTGATGATATATCCATCTGTAAAGCCCTCAAACTTCCACGAATGTACCTGCCCTGGTATCATAAAATATATTTGATAAGGCTGTACGTCAAACTCCTCAAAATCTATAGTATGACTACCCGCCCCATGTGTAAAAAGCAACAGGTGGTAAAAAGAATGCCGGTGGGCAGCGCTAAGATTTTTATGTTTTTTTAAATAGGGCGCAAACCTGCTTACAATAATATCATCTTCCTTAAAATCGGATAAGGTGCAGATATCATATATTGGTGCGCTTTGTATCATACCACAAATTTAAGTACTTATAATACACTTTTGTGGTACTATTTACTGCTCGTGTGGTACTATTCGGATATTAAGCGTGGTTTACCTTAAAACCATATCCTCGCTTTTTGGCGCCCATTTATGGATAACATTTTCCAGGCGTTCAATAGTAAATGGTTTACTTATAAAGTCTTTCATACCCGCTTCTTTACATTTCTGCTCGTCTTCACTCAGTACATTGGCGGTCATGGCAATTATCGGCGGGGCATCTTCTTCATATTTCTTAAGAATAAGCTGGGCGGCCTGTATGCCATCCATTTCGGGCATTTGAATATCCATAAAAATAAGATCATATGATTTTTGCCCGGCCATCTCAACGGCTATTTTGCCGTTATCAGCAATGTCAATGGTATAACCTATTTTTTTAAATGTCTTACCGGCAATTAACTGGTTCATTTTATTGTCTTCGGCCAGCAATATTTTAAGCGGGCGATATCTGAACACGTCCCTATTATAGGCGTGCTGGTTTTCAACCACATTAGCATCGGTTATTTTGAGCGGCAAGATGAATATAAACTCCGATCCCTGTGATTCCTTGCTTTCGGCCCATATTTTACCATTCATCATTTCAACCAGCTTTTTACAGATAGACAAGCCCAAACCCGTGCCTCCGTACTTTCTCAACGCCGTGCTGTTTACCTGCGTAAATGGCTTGAATAATTGTAATAAAGCTTCTTCACTTATCCCAATACCGGTATCTTTTACACTAAAAGTAACCTGTTGTACATCGTCGGGATCGTTAATGGCTGATATATGTACGTCAACTGTACCTTCATCGGTAAATTTTATTGCATTGCCTATCAAATTAACCAGTATCTGTTGAATCCGGCCTTCGTCCATTTTTAAATAGTCGGCCACATTGTCGTCAATGGTATAATTTAAGGATATATTTTTACCGTGTACTGAAATACCTGGCGAACTTATTTCGATAACCGTTCTTATACAATCTCTGATGTTTACTGCCTTTGGATGAATCGTCAGTTTATCTGCCTCTATTTTTGAAAGATCAAGAATATCGCTAATGATATTGATAAGCAAATTACTGCTCGATTGTAACGTTTTTAGCAATTCATGTTGTTCTTCAGATAATTCTGATAATGCCAATAATTGAGCTGCTCCTATTATTCCGTTTAGTGGCGTGCGTATTTCGTGGCTCATATTTGCCAGGAAATTCGATTTGGCAACAGTAGCCTCTTCGGCCTGATCTTTTGCCGTAGAAAGCGCTGCTTTGGACGATTGTAATTCCTCGCTTTTGGCGATTAATTTCTCTTTATCAATTTCGTGACTTCTTTTCAAAAAGCTGATTAACAAACCGGCAAACAAGATATTTTTTATTGAAGACGAGATAAGATCAGTTTGTTTTCGATCGATATTTTTAGGATGACTTATCCACTGCGGAAAGTGCAGCTCTAACATATAACAGCCAATAAATACAACAATTAAAACCCCAATATATGGTAAGTGATATTTACGTTTCAATAATATCATAATCAACACCACCAAAAAAACACCCGAAAGCGGCGATGATCCTTCAATACCCCCATTAAAGAACCAACCTGGTATGGAGAATAAAATGCCAATGGTTATAAAACCGACCGACATACTGCTGTCATAACCTTTATACCGGCTTATATAAAACCCAAGTACGCATAACGACAGAATAAAAAACTCAATAAGCAACAGGTATACCGGAAAACCGAGTAAAATATTATTGGTTAAGCCAATTAAAATGCTGGCGCTTAAAATTAAGCACATGGCATTAAAAAGCTTATTATCTAATGATAACGAAGGATCATCAACCCCGGCAAATTGTTTTACTTTCTTTAATAATAGTATCATCAAACACAAATCTATCGGCTGTTAACCATGTATTTGAAAGGCTGTTAAATTTCGGGGGATGAATTATACTGTAAACATACGGTTGATGTTATAGTCGGTTGTTGACGATGTGACGGCATTGTTACGGTTCCAGTCCTCAATATCAATCAGGCCTGGCATAGTTTGATAGTGGCTATTATCTTTCGGACACTTAACTACGTAACCAATATCTTCAACAGGCGCAATAACCGGACGCGAACCACACTCCTTGCACAGTTTACAATATATCGATCCCGGAATTTTTACATAACCCCTCATAGTTCATTAATACGGCACAATAAGAAAGAAGTTGCTATATTTTTGAATTATATTAGGTTTTTATTCAACCTTATAGAAAATGTAAAGTATTAGTTATGTTTTTATTATCTGATGATATTGCGGTGTTTAATAATAGTTACTTTCATTGAATCTGATATCATTTTTATCTAACTTTATTAAAAAGCAATATCTATGAAAGATAATTTACTCCCTGCCGAAAAACTATCTTACAAAATAAAATGGGCCTATACCGCACTAACCATGCTCATTGTTTTATTTTCCCTGGTATTACAGTTTACCATCTCTATACTTACTTTTGAAGATCAGGGTCATTCGTTGGCATTTTCGCTGGGACAATTATTAAGCTACTTTACCATTTTAGCCAACTTATTGGTTATGAAAAGCTTAACTATACAATTGGTGGCACCTAAAAGCTACTGGGGACGGTTTTTCTCAAAACCCTTTGCACAAACCGCCATAGCCACTTATATTACTGTTGTGGGCCTGGTTTACTGGGTGGCATTAAGAGGTCAATGGAAACCGGAGGGCTGGTTTAAACTAGCCGATGATTTATTGCATACCGTTAACCCTTTAATGTTTATTATTTTTTGGTTAGTATTTGCAGCTAAAAATAACCTGATCTATAAATACATATTTACCTGGCTGTGGTTTCCACTTATTTATTCCATTTACATTATAATAAGAGGCGCCATTTATAACAGATACCCTTATTATTTTGTTGACGTAAGTATTATGGGCTATGGGCGCGCATTGATCCATTTTGCTGCGCTGATGTTGTTATTTATAGGCATGGGAGCATTATTTGTTTGGATTGGCCGCTTAATAGCCAAACCGGCAAAAACAGCTTCTTAACCCCATCCTAACTATTAATTCACTGATAAACAATAATTTATTACAATAAAACTTTTTTTGGCACCGTGTTTGTATTTGATGATGTATCTATCTATCAAATAAAACTATTATGAAAAAGTTCATTTTAAGAATATTAGCCGTATTGGTATTGGCATCAGCCGTAACAAGTTGTTCAGTTGAATATCGTGAACATCATCCGCACCATTGGGATCGTGATCACGACCATGATGATTACCACTAAAAAACAACCTGAATACAGGTCAATAAAAAAAGTCTCTGCCGTTTTAAAGCAGAGACTTTTTCGTTTTATCTATTCAGATTACCTTATTGTTTGGCTGGTTTTGTTACCAGCACCCAATCAACATAGGTTTTAACATTGCCTGCTTTTATTTTATCGACAGATGACTGCGATAAGCCATAATATGGTGCCTTTACTTTGTTTACCCCTGCCGGATATCCGCCGCCTATAGCAAAATTGAGGATGATAAACTTAGCATTATCAAATGCCCAGCGGCCGTAATGTTCAACCATTGCCCGGGTAACGGTATAGGTTACTTTACCATCAACCTTAAAAATCAAGTTATCCGCAGTCCAGTCGATGGAGTACACATGCCATTGAGTAACGTCAATACCCTGCGGGAAAAATTCGCGATGCGCCAATGGCGTATTGCCGAAATAACCGGGCCCATGCAGCGCGTTGCTAAACCAACTGCTGTCGCCCACGGTTTCCATCATATCAATTTCGCCGCAATCGGGCCATTTGCCATTACCCAATGCCCAAAATGCAGGCCATAAACCAGCGCCACTGCTCATTTTCATACGGGCCGATGCCGTGCCATAGGTAAACTCCATTTTTGCCTGCGTATTGATCCGGGCAGATATAAAATCATATTTATTACCCTGCTTACTGGTATAACCCGGTTGATAAAGGGCTTGTATTACCAGGGCACCATTAGTGGCTCCGCCGGCTGCATTACCCTTAACCAGGTAAAGCGTGGCCGCCGAATCAATATAAGCCTGCTGCTCATTATTATTGGTATGCCCGGTAACCTCTATATTCCATTTGGCGCGATCAAGCATTTGCTCGTTAAAATCTTCAAAAAAAACAGTGTCTGTTTTTGTTTGCGCCTTTACAGATGTAATTACTGATAAGGTTGCTATTGCAGTAATGATATAATATTTCATTCAGGTATCAATTAGTTCGATAAAAATAAAACTAAAAGCTTTCGGTTTATGTAATTTTATAATTACAACAATCTCTGTCTGTTAAAACCTCATCTACATAAAGGATAACGAATTACCACACGGAATATGCGTAACCCGCATACCCGGTAATTTCTGTTTCACCCAATTAAGCATAAATACCGATCCGGGTTCTTCGCTGGCGATATGACCCAGTACTATTAAGCAAATCCGGTTGCCTTTTGCCCTGGCATCACGCACGTACTCGGCAGTTTCCCATTCCGATATTTCGCCTACTATCAGCACGTCTGGCTTATTTTTCGAGATAGCTTCAATCTGCACACGGCCGCCCGCAGCACCCGGAATAAACAACGCATGTTTTACCACCTGGTTAGGGTCGCCAATGTAGCGCACCTTGTCAATATTGAGCTTTAGTTTGAGGTGTGTAATTACCTCTTTTAAGTACGATGGCTGCAGCGTTAATACGTTAGGCATTGTTTTGTCGGCATACTTTTGCCACTCCAACTGGGCCAGCACTCCGGCAGTTACGCCGTCGGGCACCAGGTGATGGATGTAATCGTGATTACGCCATATGGCTATCTTATTATCATTCAGCAGCATTTCTTTGTATTGATATACGTCATCGTCCTGCAGCCATTGGGTATCATCGGTATGGTTGTAAAACGTTGGCTCATGGGCAATAATAAAGTTATAACCCAAATCGGCAGCATTACGAATAATAGGAATAGTGGGAAACATGGTGGTAACAATGCCTGTAACCTTCATATCCGGATTGCCTGCTTTAAGGGTATCAACCGTATCTTTTATAGCACCGCCCGGCACATCCTTAATAAACAGATCAATAATTTGCTGCACGGTATAATCGGCATTAAGCTTTATAAAATTGGCAGCATGGCCCGCAACCGGCGATGCCATCACGAGCCCTGCTCCCACCGCTGCGGACATATTATAAATAAACCGGCGACGGGTAACACCATCACCGTGGTGCGTTATATCTTCTTCGTTTATCATTTTGAGTTTAAAGAATGTAAGTCAATCAAAAAAAGGGGATTTGTTAATACAAGGTTATCAATTTTTAAATACAAACCCAAACAAAAAGCCCGGCTTGTTAAACCGGGCTGTTAATATTTACTTTGATATTACTGCACCTGTGCTTTACAGCACAAAAGTTATAAATAATTTAAATTGTGCCTATAGACTAAGCGGCGTGCTGCTAAACAGGTGATATTCGCCCGGCGCAAGGGTCATATTGTAGGGCAACGAGCTTACTGTGATACTGTTGCCGGTAAAATTATCGTACCAGGTTCCGGTAGATGGGAAACTAACAGCTGCCTGTTCGGTTACCACATCAAAATTACCTACTACCTCAATATTATTGGTTGGATCAAGCATCTGGATAAACTTAACCGACCCGCCCAGATTATAACTGAACTTGGTTGACGCAAATACCGGGTTGTTAATCTTATATCTTATCATGCGCGAATAAACCTGATACACGTGATGACGGTTCGGATCGCTCATGTACTCCCAATGTGGTGGTTTATCGCCCAGCCTGCCGCCCGTTGACGCATCATTAATGCTGATGTCATAACCACGTTCGCCAAATTGCCATACCATTTTGGGCCCCGGAGACGAGAACATAAATACCGCCCCCATTTCATCGCGGGCTAAACCGGTTGCCAGCGTGGTTACATTGTAACTACCAGAGCTATTGCCATAGGCTTCGTTTTTAAACTGTAAACGTTCTTCATCATGGCTTTCAAAGTAATCGACCAAATTGTATGGCGTAGCCATCTGATCATTGTCATAAAACAAGCCCGATAGATCCCATGACGGATTGGTAGCATAACCCATAGTAGACTGCTCACCGGCAGAACTCATGTTGTTCCACATAATCATACCCTGGCTACCCAAAACGCTTTGCTCCTGGTTTACGGCAAAATATTCCAGTATTACGTAAAAATTAGGGTTGATGCTTTTCATATAGCTATTGTAGTTTTCCCAGGTAGCCACCCTGCCAGCATCATAAGCGGCCCATGCAGCTTCGCTTGTGCCGGAATTAGTTTGTGTGAAGCCTTTAGCCTCGTCAAACCTAAAGCCATCAATTTTATACTCTTGCATCCAGTATTGCATTACGTTTTTGGTAAAATACTGGGTAGCGGTGCTCTGATGGTTTAGCTGATAACCCACCGCATCGGGGTGCATATTGGTTTGATCAAACCATGGATTGTTGGCCGCAGGCTGCTGTGCCGAAGCGTTCCAATACATCTGCACCATTGGCGACGAGCCAAACTGATCCTCCAGCACAATATCCTGTATTACAGCAATACCTTTGGCATGGCAGGCATCAACAAAAGCCTTATAATCATTAGGCTGTCCATAATATTTATCCAGCGCAAACATAAAGTTAGAGTTATAGCCCCATGAGTCATTGCCTTCAAACTCATTAATAGGCATCAGCTCAACAGCATTTACGCCAAGGTTTACCAGGTAGTTTAAGGTATCAGTAAGGGTTTGATAGCTGTGAGTTCCTACAAAGTCGCGTACAAGTAGCTCATAAACTACCAGGTTCTTAGGATTGGCTGGTGTAAACGAAGCCGTTTTCCACGTATAGGCAGGTGCATTATACTGCATGTCGCTCACAATATGTGTGGTACCACCCTGGCCGCTTGGATAAGCCTTTATATTAGGATAAACAGAGGTTGGAATGTACTGGTCGTTAGCCGAATCCAATATTTTATGGGAGTATGGATCGGCCACTTTTAAATTACCATCGATAAGATATTCATAAGCGTATTCAGTACTGGGGTTTAGTCCATCAACCTGTATCCACCAGCGGGTGCCGTCTGTAGAGTTGGTCATAGTGTATTTGGAACCGGCTGTCCAGCTGTTAAAATCGCCAAGTATGGTAACCGATTTCTTTCCGGGCGCATAAATGTTAAAAATAGCCGATGCACCATTATTTATAAAGGTAACACCATCGCCTATTCCGGCCGGTACGTCCTTACCTGTCGTGTTTCCGGTAACGTTCCCGGAACCTCCCGTAGAAGAAGGCGTTTTTTTACATGCTGTAACACCTATCAGCAATATGCCGGCAAGCAATAAGTATAAATTCCTCATGTTCATTTCTTTTCTGGTTAAAATTGGTTTATAAAAGTAAACGGTTTTTTTTTATTTCCAACATAATCGGGAAAAAAATTGGTGACCAGAAAATAGTGCGGTTGTGTTTTAGGATCAGTAACAAAGGATGGTTATCTGCGTTCGGGTATGTGTATAAGGTTGAGGTTATTAATGTTTCAGGGCTTCGCTAATTACCGCACGTGCTTTTTCACTACCTCAACTAAAGTGTCCATGTCAAATGGTTTTTTCAGATAAGTATCAGCCAGGCCCTCTTCGGCAATCTCTTTGATATTGCTTACTGCCGAAATTATAATGATTGGAATATGACTGGTGGCTGCATTTGTTTTTAACATTTTGCTTAACTGTTGCCCATTGGCATCACTTTTCCATTCGGTAAGCCAGTTGTCCATCAAAATAAGATCAGGATCTAATTCAGTTACCGTGCGCAGAATTTTGGAATCACCAGAAGAAATAACCTCAAAGTTCTCCTCTTTAAGAATAAAAGCAATTGTATCGCGGATGTCTTTATCGTCCTCAATAACGAGTATCTTTTTGCTCATAACGTTTTAGTAATCCTTTAATTGCATAACAGTTAATACAGGGTATTTTGTTTTGAATATTGGTTTTATTTTTTAACCGGGGATTGTCTGGACTTTGATTTTTAGGATGAATGGACTTTGGGATGAATATTTGATGGCGAAATGGTGATCACCTGTCAAAAATGGAGAAGACGCTTCAACCCGTTCTTGTATGTAAAAAAGGCTCTGCATTATTACTTTGCACAGACCCCCTTTCATCTTTAAAATCCAACAAACCTTAGTCCGCCCCAAAAATTCATCAAATTTTGGTCTCAAACACTTCGTGATAACAAATACGACAGCGGGGTTCGTAGCTTTCTTTTTCGCCAAGCAATACTTTGCTTTCGTCGGGTACTAAACGGTAGCTGTACAGGGCAGGGTTGCCGCATCTCACGCACACGGCATGCAGCTTGGTAACAGACTCAGCCATAGCCATAATAGCTGGCATAGGGCCAAACGGACGGCCCTTAAAATCCATATCCAGCCCTGCTACAATAACTCTTATTCCTTTATTGGCCAGCATGTTGCACACCTCGGGCAGTTCTTCATCAAAAAACTGTGCTTCATCAATACCTATTACATGTACGTCACTACCCAATAGCAATATGGACGATGCATTTTCCACCGGGGTTGACGGTATAGAATTGGCGTTGTGCGATACCAGGGCATCTTCCGCAAAGCGGGTATCGGCCTTTGGACTAAATATCTCTACTTTTAAACGGGCTATACTGGCGCGGTTAAGCCTGCGGATAAGCTCTTCTGTTTTACCCGAAAACATGGAACCGCATACCACCTCTATGCTGCCGCCTAATTCACTTCTTCTTTTAAAAACTTCTTCGTTAAAAACCAAAACTGATTATCTTTTTTAATAATTTGAGCTAAAAGCTAAAAGACCAAAGCTAAAAGCTTTTCCTTCCTTTAAGCTTTCTTCTCCGCCCCAAATATCAGAATTTAATCTTATTTTTGATTTGCATTTTCCAACATTGAGACATGAAGCAAAAGGATGTTTTTAAAAAGATAGGTGGTATTATACAAGAGCTGAGTGACCAATACGAATACCTGAAAACCGTTGAAGATGATTTGAACGATCTGGAGCTTGAACTCTTCGTGTCAAACGCTCATTTCTTAACCGATCATATTGAGATATTGTGCAAGCTTAACTTACAAAATAAGTTTAAACGGCCTACCCTGCCTCATATCGAAAAACCCGAGCTGCCCGAGGTTACCATTGTTTCATCGCAGCAAAAGTTTTTTGAACCGGTAGTACAGCAAATGAAGCATGCGGATACTTTTAAATTAAACAAACCCGCCAAACCAGTAGCCAAAGCTGCGGAAGTTAAACCCGAAAAAAATACAGAACCAGAGGTTATAAAACCTATTGAAGCTGAACCTATTGCCGAAATAGATTTAACCGAAGCAACTGTACAAGAAACCTATTCGGTAATACGGGAAGAGCCTGAAACCATACGTCATGAATTGATACTGGATGAAGCAGATACCTGGGAAGATGAAGATGAACGGCTGCCAGATGAGCCTTTAACAGTTACAGATCAGGAAGACACATTTAGCAACAACATAAATGATACAGAAGTAATTGCCGGGCCGGTATTGCCAATTGCCGATAAAAAGCAACAGGCAAGTAATTTAGATGAAGTCGACGAAGTGCTCACTATCAATCAAAAAATGTCATCGCAACAAGGTGATAAAGCTACTTCTAAAACCGACCAATTAGCTATTAAGCCTATCAGTGATATTAAGCTGGCAATCACTTTAAATGATAAATTGCTGTATGTAAAAGATCTGTTTAACGGTTATAACCTGGCCTATAGCGAAGCTATTGAAATATTAAACCGCTTTAGCACTTTTGACGAAGCAGCGCGTTTTTTGAAAACCAATTATGTTACCAAAAACAACTGGGACGGCAAACCTGCCACTACTGAAAAGTTTTATGCTCTGCTGAAAAGGCGGTACGCTTAGTCAGTTTGCAGTTTTACAGTAGGCAGTTTGCAGTGGACAGTTAACGGTAGATAGTTTGTAATTGCGTAAAAACTGCTAACTGCGCACTAAACAATCCCCATTCTGTTTGAATCGAGCTTAATGAGGATGAAAAGCAGAATAGTGAAGCTTAGCAATGAAGATCCTCCATAACTAATAAAGGGTAACGGGATGCCGATTACGGGTACCAAACCAATGGTCATACCCACATTAATCATTACGTGGAAAAAGATAACCGATGCCACTCCATAACCATAAATGCGTGAGAAAGGCGATCGCTGTCGCTCAGCGACCATAATAACACGAAGTACTAAAAATAAATAAAGCCCCAACAGTACTATCGAGCCTGCAAAACCCCACTCCTCGCCTATGGTACAAAAAATAAAGTCAGTACTTTGTTCAGGCACAAAGGCATATTTGGTTTGTGTACCGTGCAGATAACCTTTACCCCATAACTTGCCCGATCCAATGGCAATTTTCGATTGATTTACGTTGTAGCCTTTACCCTTTAAATCGCTCTTAATGCCCAGCATAATATCAATACGAACCTTTTGATGGGGTTGCAATACATGATTGTAGATAAACTTCACGCTAAAAACGAAGGCAATACAAATGGCAAGTCCGGCAATAAGGGTAACTACTAATTTCCTGTTTCTTTTAAACATCCAGATGATGAGCAGGGTAATGCCGATAATTACAGCTATTACATAAAGCGGTGGGTATAATATAGCTGATATAAACAGCGCGATAAATAAAAAGCCGATTATCAAAAAGTAAGGCGATAAGCCCTCGCGATACAAAACAAATACCAGCGAGAAGAATACCAGGGTTGAACCGGTGTCTGGCTGTAGCATTATCAAAAACATAGGCACACCAATAATGGCAAGTGCCGTAAAAAACGACTTCAAATCAGTCACCTTTACGTTGGTACTACTTAAATACCTCGCTAACAATAAACAAGTGGTAAGCTTGGCAAATTCCGAAGGCTGAAGCCTGAAACCGCCACCCAATGATATCCACGCCTGGTTACCGCCTACGTTGCGGCCAACAACCAGTACCAGCATTAATAACAACAGGGTGATACCATAAAATGCAGGCGTTAAAGCTGTTATCAATCTACTCTCCAACAGCAGGATAACAGCGCCGATAGTCATGGCGATAAGAATAAACAGAAACTGCTTACCGTAATTGGTACTAAAGTCAATAATGCTGGGGTGTTTTTCATCAAAAACGGCAGCGTGAATATTAAACCAGCCAATAGTACAAAGGATTAGGTAAATAAATACCATTACCCAGTCAACATTAAAAAAGAAACTACGCTGATTATTATAATTACTCATTTTCTTTTTCTTTCTTGAGATATTGTGCTGCCAAAATCCTTGCCGCTGTATCTTTTCTATTTTTGCGCGATACGCTTTTTACTTCTTTAACAGATTCTACGGGTATTTTTTGAGGTCCGTTGGTTTTTGTTTTTTTCTTGATAGGGCCATGATGCAGGTACATCGCCGTATCCGGAAGCCTGTTGGCATTTGCATAATAATCAACCGTTATACCCGATTCACGCTGGCTGATACTTCCTTTTAAGTACTGTTCTACAATAAAGCTGGCTATGGGAGCCGCCCAGTGAGCGCCTTCGCCAGAGTTTTCAACTACTACGGCTATTGCAATTTTAGGGTTATCGCGCGGAGCGAAGGCAACAAACACCGAGTGATCTTCGCCATGCGGGTTTTGCGCTGTACCTGTTTTACCGCACATAACTATGCCGGGTATTTTTGAACGTATTGCCGTACCATCCTCAACCACCGCTTGCATTCCATTAATAACAGGCCGAAAATACTGAGAATCAATCCCTACATAATTTCGTTCGGTATATTCTTTTTTGATGATGTTTTTGTCACCGATAGCTTTAATGAGGTGTGGTTTATAATAAAATCCGCGATTAGCGATAGTACACTCCAGGTTTGCCAGCTGTAAGGGTGTAGCCTCCAGCTCGCCCTGTCCTATAGCAAGCGATATAATGGTACTTGAGCGCCATCTGCCCTCTTTGTAAATATTATCATAGTGCAGGTTGGTTGGCACGTTGCCCCTGCCTTCGGCAGGCATATCTAAACCCAATTTTGAGCCTAAGCCAAATTTATTAACGTTTGCGCGCCAGTTGGCAAAACTGGCTTCGGTTTGCCTTGCACCATCACGATCAAGCAGCTTTTGAAAAACCATACAAAAATAACCGTTGCACGATTTCGCCACCGCGCTGCTTAAATTTACCAGGCCATGTGCTTCGCCTTTATTACAAGGTATTCTTTGATTACCGGCATAATAATAACCCGGGCAGTAATACGATGTTGAAGGTGATATTACGCCCTCTTGCAATGCAATAAGTGCACTCAACGGCTTAAATGATGACCCCGGTGGGTATTTAGCCTGTATTGGCCTAATGAAGAATGGATTATATGGATCAGCGTATAATTTGGCGGCGTTGTTACCACGCTCGCGTCCCACCATCAGGTTAGGATCGTAAGTTGGGCTACTCACGTAGCACAAAATCTCGCCGGTTGAAGGTTCAATTGCAACAATACTTCCCAATTTATTTTGCATCAGCTTTTCGCCGAGTTTTTGGATATTGATATCAAGCGATGAAGTTAAACGCTGGCCGGCTACCGCTGCCGTATCATACAAACCATTAGCATAATGCCCTTTAGGCTTTCCACGCGAATCAACCATCAAATTTTCAACACCACGCTGTCCACGTAAAATAGTTTCATATGATTTTTCGACGCCGGTAACACCAATATAATCGCCGGGATGATAATAACCGGCTGAGCGTTTGATGTCGCGGTCGGTTACTTCACCAATATAGCCTAAAAATTGAGCGGCAACAGAATCGGGATAAGTACGCAGGTAGCGGGTTGAGGAATAAAAGCCAGGAAACTCAGATAACCTTTCCTGCAGGGATGCATAAGTGGTAATAGACAATTGCTTTTCAAATACTGATGACTGGTAGGGTGAGTATTTCACTGCTTTGTTCCACTGTTTATCAAATTCCGATCTTTCAATGCCTAACAGCTTGCAAAACTCAACAGTATCAAATGGCTTAACCTGCTTGGGTATCACCATAATATCATAAAATGCCACATTTTGAACCAGTACTTTTCCATTGCGATCCAATATAGGACCACGAGCAGCATTCTGGATACTTTCGCGGCGTACATTGTTATTGGCGTAAATAGCGTAGCGCTGGTCAATTATCTGGATATAAAACAGCCTCGTCAGCAGTATTAATACAATGGTTATAAAAATTCCGGCTATGACATAGCGCCGTTCAAAAAAACTATTCATTTACGTTCTTTCCTTCTGAAAAATAACAATCCTGAAATTAACATTAAAAATACTGTAAATACTGAACTCAATAAAAAGCGACTTAGTGTGTATTGGAATTCAGAAAGGCTAAAAGCCTCGAGATTGAAAAGAAAAAAATGATGAAATAAAGTGAGTGTGAGCGCATAGGTAAAAAACCACCTGAAACCCATAATACTTAAAGTAGGCTCGGGCTCATTATCAAAACCATCTTTCTGAACGGTAATGCTTATAAATAAGATGCGGACAAAGGCCAATAACACACAGGCGGCCGCATGCAGGCCAGGTGTATCGTAAAATGAATCAATAGTAAGCCCGGTAAAAAACGCCAGTACAAAAAGTAAAAGGTTAGGCGTTTCAAAAGGGAGTAATAAAATAAAGAGGATGTAAATATAAGGCGTAGTCAAATTATACACGTTTATATTTTTGAGCAAACAAACCTGTATAAATATCAATAGTATAAACCTTAGCAGGTTAATTATAATGCTTCTACTCATTCTTTTTTTGCTGCGCCTCCAATGCAGACTGCTCGTTAGCAAATTTATTATCAACTACGTCAACAAACTGCAACCTGCCAAAATCAACCGCAAGGGTTATTTCCATATTCAGCGAATAGCCACCATTGCGGGTGCGTAGGTTGCTTACTTTACCAATAGGTATCCCTTCGGGGAAAAGTGAGTAGCCCGAGGTTACTACTTGTTCGCCCAGTTTGGGCACAGCATTGTTTGATACATCTTTCAGCAAGCCTTTATGAGGGTCCATGTCATCCCCCCATTCAACATAACCAATTTCTTTATTTTTGGCTAGCATAGCACTAAACTGCGAGTCCTTGTGCAGTAAAGATTGTATAACCGAAAAATGATCAGACACAAACACCACTTTACCTACAATACCCAAGTTGCAAATAACTCCCATGCCTTTGGCAACTCCCTGTTTACTACCCTTATTGATTGTAATGTAGTTGCTGCTACGATTGGTTGAGTTATTGATTACCTTAGCTACAATATACTCATACTGTTGCTTGTATACGGTATCGGTTACTTTATGTTTGTTTATTGTATCAACATAAAGAGAGGATTTAAGCTGATTGCGTAAGCGTGCATTTTCATGCGCTAAACTATCATTAACATCCTTTAAGGAAAGATAAGTATAAAATTCATTTGTCCGGGTGTACCAGGTACCAGTTACCTCATTGGCCGAATTGATAAACGTAGCCTTTTGAAAAGAGTTGTACTTGACATAAATTATCAAAGCTGCAACCTCAAATATAAGGAACAAAAAGAATGCGTTATACTTACTGATAAAAATCCAGAGGTTACGCATGGTTAGTGATTAGTTAATTAGAGTTTAGTAATTAGTTAAACAATGGTTAAGTTATCTGGTAGTTTAATTTTTGTTTTCAGCTTGTTTTCTTAAATAAGTCACATAACCATTTATCATCTTCATGCATTCCTCACAATTATCTTTAAAAGAATTAAATATTTTTTCGTCAATAAAACTATGATCAAGAGCTATAATCAAATGATCAATTGTTTCGGCGGCTGAACCGCGCGCATTAATCATAAACTTAGCAGCATCTGCATGATGGAACCTGCCATGCCCTTCGGCTATATTGTTCCCAATTGACCTGGAAGATCGAATGATCTGGTCACTTAACCTATATTTCTCATCCGAAGGAAATGACTAAACTAAATTAAAAATATCGTTGCGTAAAATCCTCGCCTTTTTCCAAACTTCAAGATCAGTGAAAGAATTCATATTTTTAATAATCCAATATAAATCTTTTAGTGGTCATAAAATCCCAATCACTAACCTCTGGTCACTAATCTCTAACCTATTGCATTAAAAATTTAAAGTTTCCTATATTTTTAAGGGCAGTACCGGTACCACGTACTACAGCGCGCAACGGATCTTCGGCAACGTGTACAGGAAGTTTGGTTTTCGCGGCTATACGCTTATCAAGACCACGCAGCAACGCGCCACCACCGGTAAGGTAGATACCTGTTTGATAAATATCGGCTGATAATTCTGGCGGGGTAATTTCCAGCGCTTTCAGAATTGCTTCTTCTATTTTAGAGATCGATTTATCAAGGCAATGCGCAATCTCGGTATAAGATACCATTATTTGCTTAGGCACACCGGTCATCAGATCGCGTCCTTGTACGGCAAAATCCGCTGGCGGGTCAACCAGTTCAGGTAAAGCTGCACCAACTTCAATTTTTATTTTCTCGGCAGTACGATCGCCAATCATAATATTATGCTGACGGCGGATGTATTGAACAATATCAGAGTCAAAGTTATCACCGGCAACACGGATAGACTGATCGCAAACGATACCCGATAATGCGATAACCGCAATTTCAGTAGTACCACCGCCAATATCAATAATCATGTTACCCATTGGCTCTTCTACGTCAATACCAATACCTACGGCAGCAGCCATAGGCTCGTGAATCAGGTAAACTTCTTTAGCACCGGCAATCTCCGCAGAGTCGCGTACGGCACGTTTTTCAACTTCGGTGATGCCTGATGGGATACAGATTACCATTCGTAATGATGGGAAGAACCATCCTTTACCCTGGTTAATCATTTTTATCATGCCCCGTATCATGTGCTCAGCAGCATTAAAGTCGGCTATTACACCATCTTTAAGCGGACGAACGGTACGGATATTATCATGTGTTTTGCCTTCCATTTGCATGGCCTGCCTGCCTATGGCAATTACTTTATTGGTTGATCTGTCAAAAGCCACTATTGACGGTTCGTCAACAACAACTTTATCATTATGTATGATGAGGGTATTTGCGGTACCTAAATCGATTGCGATTTCTTGTGTAAAAAAATTAAATAGACCCATTTGGTATTATTTCAATATTATGCTGCAAAATAATTATAAGAACGTGAATTTTACGAATGTAAACTAATTAAAGTTAATAAATATATCTCCTTTTATTCAGTTCCACTTTATACGATTCAATTAGCATTAATGTTTAAAATGACGCACTCCTGTTGTAACCATTGAAATACCTTTCTGGTTGCACATTTCAACAGAAAGCTTGTCGTTTATTGAGCCTCCGGGTTGCAGTACTGCTAACACACCTGCTTCGGCTGCCAGTTCAACACAATCAGGGAAAGGGAAAAACGCATCAGATGCCATAACTGCACCATTCAAGTCAAATCCAAAGCCTTCGGCTTTAATAACCGCCTGCTTAAGTGAATCAACCCTTGATGTTTGTCCAACGCCACTCGCCATTAACTGGCCGTTTTTGGCAAATACAACAGTGTTAGACTTGGTATGTTTTACAACTTTGTTGGCAAAATATAGATCTTTTAATTCCTGCTCTGTAGGTTGTCTGTTGGTTACAGTAGTCATTTGCTCCGGCCCTTCAATAATTGCATCCTTATCCTGCTCAATCACGCCGTTCAACAACGTCTTAAATTGTTTAACCGGCAATTCAACCGGCTGGCGGATCAGTATAATACGGTTCTTTTTCGCTTTTAGTATAGCAACAGCCTCATCAGTATAGGCAGGCGCAATTAAAACTTCGTAAAATATCTTATCTATCTCGGTAGCGGTTTCGGCGTTTATTTCATCATTTGCTATGATAACACCACCAAAAGCAGACACGGGATCGCAAGCCAAAGCATCAATCCAGGCTTCTTTTATAAAGTTGCGTGAGGCAATGCCGCAAGCATTGGTATGTTTTAAAATAGCAATCGTAGGCTCAGTAAACTCATCAATTAGGGCAACAGCTGCATCAACATCAACCAAATTATTGTACGACAACTCCTTACCATTTAATTTGGTAAACATTGCATCCAGATCACCATAAAAGGTACCTTTTTGATGCGGGTTTTCGCCATAGCGCAGTACCTGGCTGGTTTGTATACTTTCTTTAAATACCGGTAGCGGTTCTTCCTGGTTAAAATACTGGAATATAGCAGTATCGTAATGCGATGAAATATTGAAAGCTTTATGTGCAAATGAACGGCGCTGATCAATTGTGGTAGTGCCGTTTTTTATTTTCAGGATTTCTTCTAATGTACCGTAATCGCTTTTTGACGCAACGATAGCTACATCTTTAAAATTTTTAGCGGCTGCGCGAATAAGCGAAATGCCGCCTATGTCAATCTTCTCGATGATCTCGTCTTCTTCGGCGTTTGATCTTACCGTTTCTTCAAACGGATAAAGGTCAACAATAACCAGGTCTATTTCCGGAATTTCGTATTGGGCAAGCTGTTGCTCATCGCCCTCAAAATTACGGCGGGCCAGTATGCCACCAAATACTTTTGGGTGCAATGTTTTAACACGGCCACCAAGGATAGACGGGTATGAAGTAAGATCTTCGACGGCAATAACATCAACACCTAAATTGCGGATAAATGTTTCAGTGCCGCCGGTTGAATATATTTTAACACCTAAGCGGTTTAACTCATGAATGATGGGCTCTAAATTGTCTTTGTAATAGACTGAAATTAAAGCATTTTTAATTTGAACAGAATGGCTCATTAACAGCAAAATTTTGAGCCGCAAAGGTAGTGAATAGTGAGTAGAGGTTAGAGGTTAGAGGTTAGTTTTTTTTTACTTTTTTATTTTCAGTCTTTTTTTGTCAAAATCAGATTAAAGTGACCTACTAAATACCGTTTAGGATTTATTGTTCCCGGCTTGTTTTCTGAGATATGAAATGTATCCATTTATCATTCGCATACATTCCTCACAGTCCTGTTTTAAAGTTTCGAACGTTTCTTAGAAGCATCAATATAATGGAATCGGCCATGCCCTTCGGCAATATTATTGCCTATTGAGTCCGAGGATCGAATGATTTGATCAGTTAAGCGATATTTTTCTTCAACCGGAAATGATTTTACTAATTCTGTAATGCTATTTCTCAATAATCTGGATTTCTTCCAAACTTCGAGATCAGTAAAAGCACCCATTTTAATTTGATAAGGTTTAACTAAATATTTTTTTAAGTATCAGCAGCGCCACTAACCACTAAACTCTAATCACCAACCTCTAAACTCAACTCTTCATCTTCTTAAGCAAGCCTTCAATCACCCTGGGAAAGTGCTGATGTTCTAATTGCTGGCCCTTAAATTTAATCACCTCAAGGTTGTCACCGGATTCAATTTTAAAGCGGGATTGATGAATAATTTCGCCTTCATCAAATGCAGCGCTCGCAAAATGAATGGTTATGCCCGATTCTTCGTCGCCGGCAGCCAGAACGGCCTTATGCACGTGATCGCCGTACATACCTTTACCACCGTGTTTTGGTAGTAATGCAGGATGCAGGTTAATAATTTTATTAGGAAATGCGTTGAGCAATGTTTCTGGTACCAACCAAAGGAAACCAGCCAGAACGATAAGATCAACCTGCAGGTTTTTCAGCAGCCGTATCACATCATCTGTTTCATAAAACTCATGACGGGTAAAAATGTGCGATGGTACCTCGAAATTATCAGCCCTTTGTAAAACGTAAGCCTGTGGATTGTTGGTTAGTATCAATACAACTTCCGCCTCCGCATTCCGTTTAAAATGCTCCATAATTTTTTGAGCATTTGATCCTGATCCTGAAGCAAAAATGGCTATTCTTTTTTTCATTAAAACTTGATGCTCTTTTATGGCGCTTATCAAACCCACGTAGCTGAAATTTGTGTTTCAAAAACTACGCGAAGCCTCTTTATATCGACTCAAATATAAAGCTTTCACAGCAATAGCCATTGTTTTAAGTACAGAAGAAGTGATTTTTTTTGATTTTTTTTGATTTTTTAACAATTAAGCAAGTTAAATTTAACCTTAATTGCCGGTAGGCACGGTTACCCGTATAAAGCCATACTGCACAATTTTACGGGGCTGCGTAAGCGAATAATTTGGCTGAATATCGCCGGTTTGCAGCACCAATGAAAAATGCCCAAGGTTTTGAATGCTGCAATAAGAAAACGGCATTGAACTGCCTGCAGCTGAGGTATCTTTGCAAACCACGTTAGCTGTTAAAAAAAGCTGATTTGCCGAAAGCGACCACGAGGCGGCCGTAGGAGTTTGGGCAATACAATCAAAATTGGTATAAACACAGGTATTATTACTATAAAACGTAAAATATTGTGTCAGGCCCGAACCACAATTAGGACTTACTACTACGGTTGAATCAAGGGTGTTGCCTGTATAATAATAGGCAGTTATAGAAGCCAGTTGCCAGGTATTTCCAACAAAAAGTGATTCCAGCGGGCTTTGACCAGTTTTTTTGCATGAATTAACAATAATTGCAAATACAAGGCCCGATGCAATCAGTATAAATAGTTTATTTTTCATTGTTGAATATCGGCAAAAATAAAAATTCCGGTGGTTATTATTGCAGCGAATAATAATAACTGCTTTAAGGGCTATTTATTTTAAATTTAAAAAGAAACCATTCAAAAGCAAGTATTCATCCAAAAGGCCAACTAATTTTAAAAATAGCATCGTATTTAACAACTGGGCGGTTTTATATTTGCCGAAACATTTAACTTAATTAAAAACGACATGATAGCAGCAAAGGGTTATGCCGCACCGCAGGTAAAAATTCCATTAGAACCATTTAAGTTTGAGCGCCGCGAAGTTGGCCCTAATGATGTGCAAATTGAGATATTATATTGTGGCGTTTGCCACTCAGATATACACCAGGTTCGTGATGAGTGGGGCGGTTCTATTTTCCCAATGGTTCCCGGCCATGAAATTGTTGGCAAAATCACTAAAGTTGGCAACAAGGTTACCAAATTTAAAGTTGGCGAAACTGCGGGTATAGGTTGTTTTGTCGATTCCTGTCGCGTATGCCCGAGCTGCAAGGCTGGTTTAGAGCAATATTGTGATGTAGGTATGATTGGCACTTACAATGGCCGCGATAAGGAGGGCCATCCTACCTACGGTGGATATTCAAATCAAATAGTGGTTGATGAAAATTACACGCTGCATGTTTCTGATAAATTACCCCTTTCGGGCGTTGCTCCGTTACTATGTGCAGGTATTACTACCTATTCGCCGTTACGGGAGTGGAAAGTTGGCAAAGGTCATAAAATTGGTGTAGTAGGCTTAGGCGGATTAGGGCACATGGGGGTTAAACTGGCAGCGTCAATGGGTGCAGAAGTTACCGTATTAAGTACTTCCGAATCAAAAAGAAAAGATGCAGAAAAATTAGGCGCACATCATTTTGTGGTAACGTCTGATCCCGAACAGGCAAATGCGGTAATGGGTACTTTTGATTTTATACTGAACACCATTTCAGCTCAGCACGAATACAACTTTTATCTGCAGATGTTAAAGCTGGATGGCACTATGATATTGGTGGGCGTACCACCGGAAGCACCACAAGTAGCAGCCTTTAACCTGATTATGAAACGCAGACGTTTGGCCGGTTCATTAATAGGTGGTATTAAAGAAACCCAGGAGATGTTGGATTACTGCGCCGAACATGGTATTACCTCGGATGTTGAAGTTATCAATATCGATTATATTAACGAAGCCTACGAACGAATGATAAAAGGCGACGTACGCTACCGTTTTGTAATTGACATGGCATCTTTATAATTGGTTGATTGTTTTGATTGGGTGAATAGAGAGTAGTTTTGTAAAAGACTAAAATAAATTATTCACTCAATCAACTTAATAAACCTAATCAATTCCCCCATGCACATCCCTTTTGAACAACTACAGGCAGAATTTAAACGGGTGCTGCTTTCCTTAAGCGTCACTGAAGAAAAAGCAGAACAATGCGCCACAGTGTTTGCCGAAAACAGCCGCGACGGCGTATACACCCATGGTTTAAACCGTTTTCCATTGTTTGTTGAATTTATAAAAGAAGGATTGGTAAATCCCGATGCGGAACCCACAAAAGAAGGCGCATTCGGATCATTGGAACAATGGAACGGCAATTCTGGAGCCGGAATATTAAACGCCCGCTTTTGCATGCGCAGGGCCATTGAACTGGCAAAAGAAAATGGAATTGGTTGTGTTGCCATTAAAAACACTAATCACTGGATGCGGGCCGGAACTTATGGCTGGCAAGCCGCTGAGGCTGGCATGATTGGCATTTGCTTTACCAATACCATAGCCAATTTACCGCCATGGGGCGGCTTGGACCCTCGCTTGGGCAATAATCCTTTGGTGATTGCTGTTCCGCGTAAAGATGGGCATGTAGTGTTGGATATGGCTATTTCCCAATATTCTGTAGGCAAACTCAAACAATATCAATCAAATAATCAGGAATTACCCTTACCTGGCGGATATAACATTGCCGGTGATTTAAGCACCAACGCCGCAGATATATTGGAGTCAAAAAGATTATTGCCAATAGGTTTCTGGAAAGGATCAGGACTCTCGCTGGTACTTGATTTGCTGGCAACGGTTTTGAGCCAGGGAAGTTCAACGGCTAAAATCACCAGGAGTGAAAAAGAAAGTGCCGTATCGCAAGTATTTATTTGCATAAAACCTGACAGTAGTGAACATACCTCAAATTTAACTGAAGAGATAATAGCCTACACCAAAAGCAGTCGTCCTGAACATGCTGACGGGTCCGTGTTTTACCCTGGCGAAAACACTATCAAAACCCGGGAAAGAAGTTCGAAAGAAGGAGTTTTGGTTGATGAAAAAATATGGAAAATAGTTTGCAGCCTTTAAAAAAGGCTGAACCGCGACTAAACTACAAAATATATTTTTTTGTCATACTTAGTAAATCATCCATACTAAATGGTTTGGCCAAAAAACTATCGGCTCTGTATTCTTTGGCAATTTTTTCGAGATTACCAGCGCCTGAAACCAATATTACAGGTATTTTAGAAGTTTGGGGATTCTTTTTTAAATCCTCGCACAACTCATGTCCGTAACCATTTGATAAGCGTATATCAAGCAATATTAGTTTTGGTGCAAAATCAACAATGTAATCTACCGGCTCATGGTGATTAATAGCCACTACATTATAGCCATTATCCTGAAGAGCCATTTCCATCATCTCAAGTGTTGATTTTTTATCCTCTAATATTACTATGCATTTCCCCATAATCGCTTTAAAAAATTCCTTATCATAAACTCAAACTAAATATTTGTTAAAATGTTTTAACTGAAAACTAAAAAGAATTTAATATGACAATTAGCAGCCTTATTAACAAATTAGCTGTATCATAAAAGAAGTACCATTAAAAAGTAATGAGTTTTACTAATAATTAGGGCGGGATAGACGTTGCAACGAGAGCCGTTGAGGTACAAATATACTTTGAATATGAATATGCCAGGAAATTACTTTTAAAAATGCAGTCTCAAGCTTAAAACTCAATCCATCATTCCCTCAAACTTTTCCCAAAAACCATCTTTCGGAACTGGTGCGGTAATCAATACCGGCTCTTTTTTTATGGGATGGATAAATTCAAGTCGGTGGGCATGCAGGCTAATGCTTTTGCGCAAACTGCCACGTGGATAGCCATATTTATTATCGCCAACAATAGGGCAGCCCAGGGTTGAAAGCTGCACACGTATTTGATGCGGTCTGCCGGTTATCGGATCTACCTCAATTAAATAATAACCATTTAACTCACCAACCAGTTTATAGTTCAACTCCGCACGCTGACTACCATTTACTTCATGGTCATGTGCTTTGGTAACATTTTTTTGCGGATTTTTCACCAGCCAGTGTACCAGATTACCTGCTTCCGGCTGTGGACGGTTACGCACCACGGCATAATAGGTTTTATGCATTTCGCGGCCTTTAAACATATTGTTTATGCGCTCAAGTGCCTTGCTGGTTTTGGCGAAAAGGATCACACCGCTAACCGGCCTGTCTAACCGGTGCACCACGCCTAAGAAAGCCCCATTAGGTTTATTATATTTTTTGGCGATGTATTTTTTAACCTTATCATCCAACGATTCATCACCAGTATCATCAACCTGCACTATATCGCCTGCCCTTTTATTTACAGCAATAAGGTGATTATCCTCATAAAGGATATCACTATCTATAATTTCGTGGTTGATGTATTTTATTACCGTTTTGGACATTTTTGTTTTTTTTGACCATAGACCATAGTCAATGGACCATAGATATTTCAATTCTCCACTCCTCATCCATGGTCTATGGACTATCGACTATGGACTTAAATTAATACTCCTCTTTCTCGTTAGGGAAGCTTTTTGTTTTTACATCACTAACATAATTTTTAATGGCTTGGTTCATAATGCTGTTTAAATCAGCATACTGACGTAGAAAACGTGGTTTAAATTCTTTGTTGATGCCCAGCATATCATGTATAACCAAAACCTGCCCATCACAATGGCGGCCGGCACCGATACCTATAATAGGGATGCTTAAACTTTCGCTTACTTCTTTAGCTAATTTCGCAGGAATTTTCTCCAGCACGATACCAAAACAACCTAATTCCTGTAATTTAAGGGCATCTTCGCGCAATTTTTGCGCTTCAACTTCTTCTTTTGCACGTACGGTATAAGTGCCGAACTTATAAATAGATTGCGGTGTTAATCCCAAATGCCCCATAACCGGGATGCCTGCCGTTAATATGCGACTAACAGATTCAGCGATCTCCACCCCTCCTTCCATTTTAATACAATGTGCACCAGCTTCTTTCATTATACGGATAGCCGAATTAAGGGCTTCTTTTGAATTGCCCTGGTACGACCCGAATGGCAAATCAACCACAACCAATGCCCGTTTTGCAGCACGAACTACTGATGACGCATGATAAATCATCTGATCAAGCGTAATAGGCAGCGTGGTTTCGTGGCCGGCCATAACGTTTGATGCCGAGTCGCCTACCAGTATAATATCTACCCCGGCCTCATCAACAATTGCCGCCATCGAATAATCATAAGCGGTAAGCATGGATATCTTTTCGCCGCGATTTTTCATCTCCTGCAAAATATGCGTTGTAATTCTTTTAACCTCTTTATGTGTTGACATGGTTAATTATTTAGTGGTACAAATGTAGAGGGAATTTCGGATTTCAAAAGTATTGTTATTGTGTTTCCATTTCGGATTGCGCCACCGCTAAAGCTAAGGCAGTATGCGGTCGGAATTTCAATTGCGGAATTTTGTCTGAACCAGGATTTATAGGAGTTGAAAATTAACAGGATGTATGCACTGCGACGCTTCGTACTTATTTTTTTTGCTTTCTGATTGCGAAATTCAGAAGTTCGATCGCGGAAATGTTGTTATTGTGGATTTAGTAGTCCAATCTCAAAAGCGGGCAAAGGCCAGTCAGAAAAGCGAGCCGGGAGTATGGCCTGCAGCGCCGAAGCTTTTTTCTGACTTGATCTTTTGGTTACTTTTGGTTCAAGCCAAAAGTAACAGCCCCCACGGCAATTGAGCGGACGATGCTTGTATGAACCCCAAAACTCATTTAAATCCTGTCAATTTATAATACAATAAAAAATACGAAATCACGAATTCCTAATTTAAAATAAAACCCTATCTTTGCGGCGTGAATCAGGAAGGTTTCTACTTCAATATTTCGACTTGTTTTCACGGAGCGCCGAACCAGGCAAACCGGCATTTTTTCCATTCAATTTTTTTATCAAATGACGCACTTAACCACTTTACCCGCGGTATTACTACTTGCTGACGGAACAGTTTTTTATGGCAAAGCAGCCGGAAAAATGGGCACCACCACCGGCGAAATCTGCTTTAATACCGGGATGACCGGCTATCAGGAGATCTTTACCGATCCTTCTTATTTCGGACAGATAATGGTTACCACCAATGCACATATTGGTAATTATGGTATTGCTGATAACGAAGTAGAATCAAACCAGATACAAATTGCTGGTTTAGTTTGCAAAAACTATAACATTTATTACACCCGCAAACAAGCTAACGAATCTATACAGGATTATTTTCAGCAGCAGAATATTGTAGGAATCTCTGACATCGATACCCGTCAGCTGGTACGTCATATCCGCGACAAAGGGGCGATGAACGCCATTATATCATCCGAAATTTTAGATATTGAAGAGTTAAAAACTAAACTGGCCGAAGTACCTTCAATGGACGGATTGGAGCTTTCATCAAAAGTATCCACTACCGAAACCTATACTTTCGGTAACGAAGATGCTAAATACAGGGTAGCAGTGCTTGACCTTGGCGTAAAGAAAAACATCCTGCGTAATTTTGACGACAGGGATATTTATGCCAAAGTTTTCCCGGCAAAAACTTCATTTGCTGATATGGAAAAGGACTTTGCCCCTACCGGCTACTTTATATCAAACGGCCCTGGCGATCCATCAGCTATGCCTTATGCTATTGAAACAGTAAAAGATATCCTTGCATCTAATAAACCAATGTTCGGTATTTGCTTAGGTCACCAGTTACTGGCTTTGGCAAATGATATCCCAACTAAAAAAATGTTTAATGGTCACCGAGGTTTAAATCACCCGGTAAAAAATATTATCATCAACCACTGCGAGGTTACTTCACAAAATCACGGTTTTGGTGTAGTGCCTGAGGCTGTACGTGCATCTGACAAGGTAGAGATTACCCACGTTAACCTGAATGACCAATCTATAGAAGGCATCAGGGTAAAAGGTAAAAAGGCATTCTCGGTACAATATCACCCTGAATCATCGCCAGGTCCGCACGATTCAAGATACTTATTTGATGATTTCATTAATTTGATGAAGAATTAAAAAATTAACATATAAGAAAAGCCTTTTAAGTTTAAAACTTGAAAGGCTTTTTAATTTGCGACTTTCATTATAGCAAAGGAATTGATAAAGAATTAATTATAAGCATTCAGCCTTTTTTTGGCCACGAGGAAAGGCATATATATCAGGGGTGGCGCCATTATTTTTTTATCTTCTTTGTTTGGAATCAATTGTTCAGATCTCGTATGTATAAAATTAAGTTTTTGTTCTGGTGTTAGGCCATCTAATGTGAAGTAAATTATATTTTCACCTTCCTCACCAATGTGTTCGACATATTTTTTTCCCACTTTTACTTTATATGTAATTTCAAATTGAGTTATATATTCATCCATAGTTGGCTTTATTGCATATATAGGGTCTCGTGGACAACATTTTGAGCCATGTTCTTCTGAATAGTAAATAAGCAATGAGTCAGGCCCCGCTTTTACGATCGGCGATATTATTTTGTACTTTTCGAAGCTGCCCGCAGATGTCTTTAATTTAGTTGATGATCCCTGTCGTGGTATGATATACTCAGTAAGCGAATCATTACTCTTATTATTTATTTTAATTGCATATTTTTCCAGGTCAACTCCCCCTTTTATTATCAAAGTATCCACTTTAGTCCATATTGCATCCCTTGCAACCGCAAAAGCCAAGGCCGGAATTATTCCAGCGCTATTATCTATATACAGGCTCTTAATATTTCCGTTGCATGGAATATCTATTAAGTACAATAATCTGTATTTATAGGTATTGGATTTATCGATTGTAATACGGCATTGGCACCAGGCAAATTGTGAAAGCAACAAGGACGCAAACAGGATTGAAAATTTCATTTTCATATACATTAAATTAAAGCAATTTTAGTGATGATGCATTTATTATTAAAATTCCATAAATTAAACTTTGCAACCACTATTTTGCAATAGTACCATTATTGTATATTTGAGTCAATAAAAATATGTCATCTGCATTAAAATATATCATTGACGATAATGGACACAAAACAAGTGTTTTAGTGCCTGTTAAAACTTGGGAAAACCTTAACGAAAAATATAGAAAGCTAAATAAAAAATTAACGATTTTAACAGGCATTCAGCAAGGGGGGATTAGCGAGGTAAAAGAAAGTAAAAAAAAAAGGCAAAAACCTGCAAACCTTATCTGAATTTTTAAGTGAAAGTAATAGCTAGTCTGAAATAGAATTTTCACCGCTTTTTTATTACAATCTCCCCATTCAACCGCTTCTTCCAATTATTTCACCGACAATTTAACCGCCTTTACCTAATATCATTCGGTAAAAACCCCGTCTGTGTGCAAATTTGGGATATAATCACAAATCGCAATGAAAACGTTACTCGCAATTCATATTGTACACATCACTTTAAAAGCACTTAACCACCTCGAAGCCATTATCCATTCTTTCGGCCATTTGGTTAAACATCTATAGAAAACATTAATTATCATTTTTTTGTCTTTCACCGAAAAAATTAATTGAAATATCAAATTTGTAAACGATTTTTACAGCATGGCAAAACAACCTATTATAACAGTAAAAAACCTGGTAAAAAACTACGGCGATTTTGCAGCCGTCAAAGGAATCAGTTTTGAAGTTTACGATGGCGAGATCTTCGGATTACTTGGCCCCAACGGCGCCGGAAAAACCACTACACTGGAAATCATCGAGACGCTTCGCGATAAAACATCAGGTGAGGTAATAGTTGATGGATTTTCTGTTGATCATGATGCAGCTGCCATAAAACAGCGCATCGGTGTGCAATTACAGGCGGCAGGATACTATCCTAATTTAAACCTGTCAGAACTGATCAAGCTTTTCTGCGGTTTATACGGCATTGATAAAACCCCTACCGAAATGCTGGAAAAGGTTGCCCTAACTGATAAAGCCAAATCAAAATATAAAGAATTATCCGGCGGACAAAAACAACGCTTTTCTATAGCTACTACGCTAATTAATAATCCGAAAATTATTTTTCTGGATGAACCCACTACAGGACTTGATCCACAAGCGCGTCGTAATCTATGGGATCTGATCCGCGAAATTCGCGACAGCGGGACAACTGTTGTAATTACCACTCATTATATGGATGAGGCCGAAGAGCTTTGCGACCGTGTTGCCTTTGTTGACGGCGGACACATTGTAGGCATCGATACCCCAAATCATTTTATTGATGAACTGGTTGCATCCGGCTTCGAACGTAAAAAACAAGTTAAACTGGCCAACCTGGAAGACGTATTCATCAACCTAACAGGTAAAGAATGGCGCGAGGGGTAGCCCGTAGGCAGTTTGCGATTTTTAGTTTGCGGAAAAAATGTCGGAATCAGAATTTACAGAATTTTTAAATTAACAAAATGCATGTATTCTGAAAATCCTGAAATTCTGTAAATTCTGATTCAGACCAATAAACAAATGAACGATTGAACTAACAAAAAAATGAAAAAAACATACAGCAATTTTAATGCAACAATGGCCATAGCTGTGGCCAGTTTCCGTTCTATTATCCGCAGCCCTTCGGCGGTGGTATTTAGTTTAGCCTTCCCTTTAATCTTTATTGTTGTTTTTGCCAATATAGGCGGTAGTCCGGTAAAAGTGGATGTAGGTGTGGCCAAAACATGTGATACGATAAACCCGGTTTTCCAGGCGCTTAAAAAAGCTAATGTTCTTAATCTGATCACAGATCAATCGACCGATGAGATGAATAAAAATTTATCGAAAGGCACAATAGACGTTATTTTAGATATAAAAAGTGCCGGAACTACCGCCGACCCTTCACAACCATTAAAATCGCCTTTTATTCTTAACGTGCAATATACCAAAGCATCGCAAAAAGGCGGCATTTTTAAATCTGTACTTAATAATGTAACGGAGAGCATTAATAAAGCTCTTCTTATTAAAATGATTGGGCAAAATCCAGAAAAACTTTCTGCCGTTCAACTGCACGAAACTACCATTCAGGGCCGTGAATATAAATACATCGACTTTTTATTGCCGGGGATGCTTGGCTTTTCGCTACTGAGCAGCGGTGTATTTGGTACTGCGTTTGTATTTTTAAGTTTGCGTTTAACACTGGTTATCAAACGTTTTTTTGCTACGCCCGTAAAAAAATACAGTATTGTTTTAGGCGAAGCTATAGCCCGTTTAATATTCTCGTGGATAGGCGCCTTATTTATTATACTGGTTGGTCATTATGCCTTTGGCTTTACGCTGGTGCATGGTTTCGTAACGGTGGTTAACATGCTCATCCTGTCGGCTATAGGCTTAATTGTATTTATGGGATTTGGCTTTATTATATCCGGCGTAGCTAAAAATGAAAGTACAGTACCGCCGCTATCAAACATCATTACCCTACCACAGTTTTTATTATCAGGCACCTTTTTTGCAACAACTGCATTCCCAACCTGGTTACAGGGTTTGAGTAATATATTACCCCTCACCTATTTAAACAAAGCCATGCGCGACGTTGCCTTTGAAGGCGCCGGTTTAGGCGATGTAACCCACGACTTACTGATTTTAGGCATATGGTTTATTATTGTTTATGCCGTAGCGGTGAGAACGTTTAAGTGGGAGTAGTTTGAGCCATGATTTCACTGATTACATGAGATTTCACCGATTATGAAAGAGAAGACTATAGATATTAAAAATCTATTTATTCTGTGTCAGAAATCATCAGTGTAATCATTTTCTAATCTGTGAAATCATCATCCACAAAGTTAAATTACTGTTAACAATCGGTGAAATCGTAAAACAATCTGTGAAATCTTTATACTTATTTATTGGAAATTGTATATTTGAAAACTATATTATTAGAGTGTATAACCTACACTAAGCAGATTTAAATTCACAAATACCATATCAAATGAGCTTAATTATTGATATCCATGCCCGCCAAATCCTTGATTCGCGTGGCAATCCTACTATCGAAGTAGATGTTTTAACTGAAAATGGTGCTTTCGGCCGTGCTGCTGTACCATCAGGTGCATCAACAGGTGCACATGAGGCGGTTGAGTTACGCGATAACGATAAAACTACCTACATGGGCAAAGGTGTGCTTAAAGCCGTTGCTAATGTAAACGACATCATTGCAAAGGAATTACAGGGTATTGATGTTTTTGAACAAAACGCTATCGACAGGCTCATGATTGAGCTTGACGGAACCGAAAACAAAGGCAAATTAGGTGCAAACGCTATATTAGGTGTATCGCTGGCAGTGGCTAAAGCTGCAGCTCAGGAAAGCCGTCAGCCGCTATACCGTTATATTGGTGGTGTTAATGCTAACACTTTACCTATCCCTATGATGAACATCGTTAACGGTGGTTCACACTCTGATGCGCCTATCGCTTTCCAGGAATTTATGATTATGCCTGTTGGTGCTTCTTCTTTTTCTGAAGCATTAAGATGGGGTGCCGAAGTATTCCATAACTTAAAGAAAATATTACACGATAGAGGCCTTTCAACAGCGGTAGGTGACGAAGGTGGTTTTGCACCAACTTTTGAAGGTACCGAAGATGGCGTTGAAACCATTTTAAAAGCTATTGAAAAAGCAGGTTACAAACCAGGTGTTGACATTTGCTTAGCATTTGATTGTGCTGCATCTGAGTTTTATGTAAACGGTAAATACGATTATACTAAATTTGAAGGCGAAAAAGGTGCTATCCGTACCAGCGCTGAACAAGCTGAATACCTGGCTCAATTAGCTGCAAAATACCCAGTTCTTTCTATTGAGGATGGTATGGCTGAGGATGACTGGGCTGGCTGGAAATTGTTAACTGAAAAAATTGGTTCTAAAGTTCAGTTAGTGGGTGACGATTTATTTGTAACCAATGTAAAACGCTTACAAAAAGGTATTGATGAAGATACCGCTAACTCCATACTGGTAAAAGTAAACCAAATTGGTTCATTAACTGAGACTATTGATGCTGTTTCTTTAGCACAAACTCATGGCTATACTTCAGTAATGAGTCACCGCTCTGGCGAAACTGAAGATTCAACCATTGCAGATTTGGCTGTAGCATTAAATTGCGGTCAGATTAAAACCGGTTCATTATCCCGTTCAGACAGGATGGCTAAATACAACCAGTTATTGCGTATTGAAGAAGAATTAGGCGACAGTGCAAAATTCATCGGTAAAAACTTCAAATACTTTAAAAATCGCTAATTCTTAAGAATTAGTTGCAATTATAGAAATTAAAGCCGGTCAAAATTGACTGGCTTTTTTGTTGTTGTAAGATTTATCGGATTTCAACAATTCTTTGGATTAGTTATATCTTTGACAAATTTTTAAACGGTTATTAGCCGTTTAGTCTTATAAATCTAAGTTCAGACACATGAAAGCAAACAGGCTTTTAAGAACCTTTATTATTCTATTTATCCTTGCCCTGAATATTGGCTGCGATCAGGTTTCAAAATCAATAGTACGCCATAAACTCGATCAGTTTTCAGAGCTGCGCTTTCTTCATAACCACGTTACGCTATCGAATGTTGAAAATACCGGGGCATTTTTAAGTCTGGGCGATTCACTTTCACATCCGGTAAAACTAGTAGTACTTAATATTTTACCTTTGCTGGCTGTTTTATTCGGTCTGGGTTTTGTACTGGTAAAAACCAACCTTAGTAAAATTACGGTATTGAGCATTATCCTGATAGTAGGTGGTGGTTTCGGCAATATCTATGATCGCATTGTACATGGTTCCGTAACTGATTTTATGCATATCAACTTCGTTATATTTCAAACGGGAGTATTTAATGTGGCCGATATGTCTATAATGGCCGGTACGTTTATGATTTTGCTGGAGGCTTACTTTAAAAAGAAAAAGGAAAACCCGGCAATAGAACCTGAAAAGTTATCTTAACTAATTTCATCTATTTTCTGGCTTTAGGCTAATGTATGTGCAATATAAGCGCTACCGGCGACGCAATTATTGGTGGCCGATATCAGCAAAAACCTACTTACCAATAAAAAGCGTATCTTTGCAAATAATTACCCGTTAGCTTTACGGTTTTGATCATCGACAACTCTTCAGATCCGCTATGCAACCGCGTTGGCACATAGATAAAAATATTACATGTTATTTCAAGATTTAAAATTAATTGAGCCTATATTAAGGGCTCTAAAAACTGAAGGATATACTACCCCCACCCCTATTCAGGAACAGTCTATCCCCATTATATTACAAAACAAAGACCTTTTGGGATGCGCCCAAACAGGTACCGGTAAAACCGCAGCGTTTGCCATCCCCATTTTGCAGCTTTTATATAACGACAGGCTTCAACATAAAGAACAAAAAACTATAAAGGCACTTATTTTAACGCCAACCCGCGAGCTGGCTATCCAAATTGATGAAAGCTTCGCAGCCTATGGTAAACACACCGGCTTAAAACACCTGGTTGTATTTGGTGGTGTATCTCAAAACCCGCAAACTGATGCTTTAAGAAGAGGCGTTGATATCCTGGTGGCAACACCTGGCCGTTTGTTGGATTTAATGAATCAGCGTTTCGTTAGCCTCGACCATATCAAAATGCTGGTACTTGACGAAGCCGATCGTATGCTTGACATGGGCTTTGTGCATGATGTTAAAAAGATCATCGCCAAAATACCTGCTAAGAGACAAACCTTATTCTTTTCGGCTACCATGCCTAAAGAAATTCAACAATTGGCTGATACCATTTTAAACAAACCTGAAAAGGTGGAAGTTGCGCCTATATCTTCAACGGCCGATACTATACAACAATCTTTATTTTATGTAGAAAAGAATGACAAAAAATCATTGCTGATTCACATCTTAAAAGATAAAAATATTAAAACCGCACTGGTATTTACCCGCACCAAACACGGTGCCGATAAGGTAGTAAAGGACCTGATTAAAGTAGGTATCACGGCCGAAGCTATCCACGGCAATAAATCACAAAATGCACGTCAGCGTGCATTAAGCAACTTTAAAAACCGTACCACACGTGTACTAATAGCTACCGATATCGCTGCCCGTGGTATTGATATTGACGAACTAACACACGTAATTAATTACGAATTACCAAACATACCCGAAACTTACGTGCACCGCATAGGTCGTACTGGTCGTGCCGGGGCAAATGGTATCGCATTTTCATTTTGTGACGAGGAAGAAATTGAGTTTTTAAAGGATATTCATAAACTAATTGCCAAGGAAATTCCGGTTGAAGAGGCACATCCTTATCCAATGAGCCCGCAAAGCATTGTTGCCAAACATGCCGAAGGTAAAAAGAAAGGTTCTGGAGGCGGCGGTGGCGGCGGTCAAAAACGCGGCCGTAGTTTTGGCAGAGCCGATAAAGGGTCTGGATCAGCTAACAGAGGATCAGGAGGAAAAGATGCTGGTGGCAGCGGCATGAGCGGAGCCAAAAGAGGCGGAAATCGTGGTGGTGGCGGTGGTCGCAGGGACAGCTAAATAAATTTATTAGTTTAGGCGGCTATTATTTAGTCGCCTAAATTTCATCCTCTTCCATATGCGATGTGGAAAAGTTTAAAACCATATTTGCATCTCACCTGTATATTAAATAGTTTTAACTAAAATTTCTAATTTTACGCTATGAAACGCCTGATAGATCTTTTTAAAAACAAGTATTTCCTGGTGTCATTAGCTTTTTTGGTATGGATGATCTTTTTTGATAAAAATGACCTATTCTCCCAATATCAATACCATCAACAGGTAAGCAGCCTTAAACAGCAACGTGATTTCTACCAAAAAGAAACCGACCAGGTGAACAAAGACTTGGATGAACTAACCTCAGATCCCCAAAAACTCGAAAAATTTGCCCGCGAAAAATACCTCATGAAGAAAGATAATGAGGATATTTTTGTGATAGTACCTGCCAAAAAAGAGGAATAATTTTAGAGGTTGGCGATTAGAGGTTAGAAAAAACTCAGATCGTTATTCTACTTAGTTTCAGTTTTTGAAATCACCAATTCTTTAATATTGGGCTTTTTAAAATACTATCCCTCAGCCTTAAAGCCGGCTTCTCAACAACATACCGTAATACAAGTGCTCCTCCAACACTTGCTATAATACAGATCAACATCGCTAAATTACTATTTTTATCTATCCCCGCTTTTTCGAGCAGATTTTGTGTTGAGTGGATCACTATTTTATGTGAAAGGTATATGGAATAAGACAGCGTTGCCACCTGCGCTGTAAGCCACGATTTAGCGTTAAACAACATATTTGACGGGCATACCATTGCCGCTAAAATAATCCCATAACCCATTGAAATAAGCGGAAACCCAAAGAGACAGGTGTAAAAGGTATCCTGCGGTGTGCTGATAAAGTATGCTGCCAATAATACTACAAGGCCAACCAGCAGAATCATATAACTGTGTTTGTTTACCCACTCTTTAGTTTTGGGATAAAAAGTGAACAATCCGGCGATGCTAACGCCAGTAAGTAATCCATCCAACCGGTTATAGGTTGGGTAATAAATGTATTTGTTCCAGGTAAGGCCAAAGTTGTCGGTTGAAAATATTGGTTCCACAAAATGGTGCCATCCCCATAAACGCAAGGCAAATCCGGCTATAAATAATATTACAATCAAATAAACGGCCTTTTTACCTGCTTTTAAATAAGTAAACAACAAAAACACTACAGGAAGGATCAAATAAAACTGCTCCTCTACACACAACGACCAATCATGACTAAAGGTGCCGTATTTCTTAAGGTCGAGGCCAAAGTTTAAGGTGAATGTTAAATATCGCCACAGTGGAGATGGGCGCCCCCATTCCCTTAAAGAAGGGAAAGCAAAATAGAGCGCAAGCACTACCAAAAAAGGCGGCAATATTCTGAAAAACCGTTTGATGAAAAATTCACCCATCGATATCGTCTTTCCCTGTGCTATGGTATTAAAAAGCTGTCCTGATATTAAGAATCCACTTAAAACAAAAAACAGGTCGACACCTGTCCATCCAAAGCCGGCAATATTTTTTTCCCATGCAGGATGCCCAAAAAATTGGTAATGAAAAAGAAAAACCAAAATAATTGCGATAGCCCGCAGATGGTCAAGTCCCAATAATTTATGTTTATCGGAAATGTTTGAGGTTACGGTTTGAAGCATTGATTATGGCTTGGAATTTCCCTGTAAGATATTACAAATAAGATAATAGTGATTTACCTATTCATAATTTTACACTTCCCCTTCGCGTTTCCTTAAAAACCACTCTGCGCTTAACAGCGCCAGTATTAGTATAAACACCCATTTTACATCAATAATATCGCTGTAGTGTTTGTCTTCGTAAACCACCGTTTTAATATTCTCGTTTTTGCGAATTAAGGCTGCCAGTTGGTTAATTGCTGATGGCTGCACCATTATACCTCCGTTATTTTTAGCTATGGTGTTTAATAGCTGATGATTAGCTGCACTTTGCCTCGATTCAAGGTTCAATGGCTTTACTGTTAGCTGCCCGGAAGCATTAAAAGACTTATCGCCAATTTTGGATGTTGCAGAATAACTATACTCCCCAACAGGCAAAGTACCTGCATCAAGCTGATAACTCTGATTATTACGGGTAAACAAAAAGCTATAACTCTTACCGGCTTCATTTTTCAGGTCAATCTTTACATCGGGCGTGTTAACCAGTTCCAATGCGTCATTGTAAAGTTCGGCATTCAGTATCACGTTTTCACCTTCATCAAATACATGCTTTGCAGGATAAACAATAAACTTTTGCCGATTGGCACTAGCTGTTAAGTACTGAACGCCTTGCCCAAACAGTTCTTCCAGTGCATGATGATTACCAAAAGCCTGATACTCTGCCAACTGCCATCGCCATAAGCCTTCGCCTGTTAACACGCCTACCCGTTCGCCGCCTTCATCGCCGAAAGCTAACAACGGATAAGTGGTTTCCACATTTCCTATACGTTGTTTTAACAGTGTACCTCCACCGGGTGCAGAAGTATAACTCCCGTAAGGTGCCAATAAAGGAGGGAAAGCTGCTATTTTGTTTCTTGATGAATCAGACAAAGTAAAGTCAGTAAAATCACCGGTAAGCTGCGGGAATACTTCCTGCATTTCCTGTTTGCCAGAACTGATGTGTATTAGTTTTTGTTGGTTATTAAAAGCCGTCAGATCGGTTTGTGCACCTGCGATATACCACACCGGTAATTTAGCTTTTAACAAATTCTGCACCAAACCATTACCGGTTGCCGAAAGTTGATAAAGAATAACCAAACTATAATCGCCTGGTTTAACAGCTGTGAGATCTGACAACAAACTAGCCTTTACCTCATAATTCTTATTATTCTCAATAGACTGACGGATTACGCTGATGTCAGGATGCGGAGCATCGTACAAAAGCAATACCTTTTCTTTGGCATCCAGCACATCTACATAAATAGTCTCCGTATTATTTTGAACAGATAACTCATTTTTTACCGGAGTTATGCTAATAGTGAGCTTTCTTGTTCCTTTTTTATCAGCAGTAAGTTTTACCGGTACTACCTTATGAAAATCGTTAGAATTTACCGGGATATTTTGTTCTGCTACTTGCCGGCCATCTTCGGCAACAGATAAATGCATATTTTCGCCGTTGCTTTGGTAGGCCTCTGCCAATACTTCTATCTCAAAATCATTTCCTAAAAAGGCAGTTTTATTGTAGTTGATATTACCAATCAATAAATCGCGTTTGGCTACGGTATCGCCTAAAGCGACAGTGTAGATGGTGGTTTTAAAATTCTTTGCCTCATATTGCGGATCACTGCCCTGGTTATACAAACCATCGGTAGCTAAAACCAATGCGCCTATATTCTGATTAACAAAGCGGCCATTTAATTGCTGCAAAGCTTTAGCAATGTCAGTTTGTTTGCCGTTAAAATTTGGAGTTAATCCATCAGCCAATTCACGGTTAAAATGAAACTCCTGAACGTCGTAATCGTTACCTAATTCTTTTTTTAATCCGCCCAGGTCATTAACCATCTGTTCAATCCCTTGTGAGGATGGAGTTGGGAACATTTTGATGGATTGGGAATTATCCTGCAATACCAAAACCAGCGGTTTCTGGGGATTATAGTTAACCGACTTAATAAGCGGTGAAAGCAGAATTAGCGCTATAAACGTAACAACGATGGCCCTGATTGCAAAAAGCCAGTACCGGAATTTATTAGTTAGATTGACCGGTTGACGATACAATAGCCAGGCATACAATAAACCCAACATTAGGCAGGCAGGTACCCACCATCCTGAAACTGTTCCAGAGGTAATTGAAAATAAAAACAGCATATCTGTAAGCCAAATATGCTGTTTTTATTTGATATGATTAATATTTTGTCAGAATCAGAATTTACAGAATTGGAAAATTAACAGAATCTAAAGTTGTATCCTGAAAATTCCGAAATCGAAAATCCGACCGTGTGCCGCCTTAGCTTTAGCGGTGGCGCACTTCCGAAATCAATCTACAACATTCCCCCATCAACAGGAATTACCTGCCCGGTGATATATGAAGCCATGTCTGATGCCAGGAATACACAGGCATTTGCCACGTCCTCTGTTTCGCCGCCACGTTTAAGCGGAATAGCCTGCGCCCATCCTTCTACCACTTTAGGGTCAAGCACTTCGGTCATTTCAGTTTTGATAAAGCCCGGTGCTACTACGTTAGTGCGGATATTTCTTGAACCTAACTCTTTAGCTATCGATTTAGAGAAACCAATAATACCGGCCTTTGATGCCGCATAATTAGCCTGACCTGCGTTACCTTGTACACCTACAACAGAGCTCATGTTAATGAATACCCCGTTACGATTTTTCATCATTACTTTTGATGCTGCCTTGGTAACATTAAAAATTGATTTCAGGTTCACATCCATCACTTCATCCCAGTTCTCTTCGGTCATACGCATTAGTAAGCCGTCTTTGGTGATACCTGCATTATTTACTACAACATGTAAAGTGCCAAAATCAGCAATAATATCAGTAATCAGCTTTTCAGCCTCATCAAATTTCGAAGCATCAGAGCGGTAGCCCTTTACCTTGGTTCCAAACTTTTGCAGCTCCTGCTCTAAAGCCAGTCCTTTTTCAACAGATGATAAATAAGTAAAAGCAACATCAGCACCATGTTCTGCAAACTTCTCGGCAATCTTACGACCTATTCCTTTTGATGCACCGGTAATCAGCGCTATTTTTCCTTCTAATAACTTCATTTTTATAAGATGATTTCGGGTGGCGAAGATAGGAATTTAGACTGAAAGTTAGAAAAGCCCCCAGGCAGGAAAGAATTTAGCATGTTAAATGAATGTTACCATAACAATTGCATTATTAAGTCCATGTTTACATTTGTTCGGTATTTGTTTACAAATGTTACATTGACAATATTTAATTAACCTCTATATTTGAAATCAACACAATACATTTCAAACCAATTATTTACAACCACCGGCACACTATCCGCTACGATTCAAATAAAAATGAAGAAAATAACCATTCTTTCGCTCGCATTTTTTTTAGTAACCATTGGCAAAACCTTTAGCCAGGTTGATAAAAATCCAATACCCGTAATAATTGAAAAGAATGATCGCCATGCTTTATTGGTTGACGGAAAACCTTTTTTAATATTAGGAGGCCAGGCCCACAATTCGAGTGGATGGCCGGCAATGCTTCCTCAATTATGGCTGGCAGTTGAGAAGCTTCATGCCAACACGCTCGAGGTGCCGATTTATTGGGAGCAAATTGAGCCGCAGCCCAATAAGTTCGATTTTTCGATAGTTGATACATTACTTACCCAGGCACGGCTGCATAAAGTGCATTTGGTACTACTTTGGTTTGCCACCTGGAAAAACGGTAGCAACCATTACATGCCTGAATGGATGAAGCGGGACGCTCCTAAATATCCCAATGTAACCGGCAAAAACGGGCAACAGATTGATTCACCCTCTCCTCACGCCAAAGCTACATTGGATGCTGATATAAATGCGTTTACTGCTATAATGAAGTATTTAAAGAAAGCAGATACCCAGCATACCGTGATTATGATGCAGGTAGAAAATGAATCGGGCACGTGGGGCAGTGTGAGAAATTATTCGCCATTAGCACAAAAGCAATTTGAAGGTACTGTACCTGCCGAACTATTGAAACCAGAGGTGCTTAAAGCGCTAAACCGACCTGCAAATGCTTCAGGCACATGGCAGCAGGTATTTGGCGACGATGCTGATGAATATTTCCATGCATGGTCTGTAGCCAAATTTGTGGGACAAGTGGCAGCTGCCGGAAAAGCAATATATCCTTTGCCTTTGTATGTAAACGCTGCGCTGCGTGATCCGCTGACCAATCCAAAGGCTACCAATTACGAAAGTGGCGGCCCTACCGATAATGTAATTCCAATTTGGAAAGCTGCAGCACCGGCTATTGATCTTTTAGCACCTGATATTTATCTATCTGGCAGCGAAAGGGTTTTAAAAGTGATTGATCTTTATAGTCGCCCGGATAATACGCTTTTTGTGCCCGAAGCAGGGCTGATTCCGGATAATGCGAAATATTTATATGATGTAATTGCCCATGGCGGGATCGGTTTTTCACCTTTCGGGATAGATGACGACGGACAAGGCAAAAAACCTGCGGAGATTGCAGAAAAACTGGCCCCCTTTGCACAAGAATATGCCGCCGCTGCCCCCATGATGCGCGAATTAGCTACATGGGCCTTTGAAGGAAAGATAAAAGCAGTTGTTGAGCATGAAGATCAAGCCAAACAAACTATTGATTTAGGTGCCTGGCAAACAGTTGTGACCTTTGGCAACCGCATTCACGGCCAAATAAAGGCCAATGCCCAACCAAACGGCAAACTAATGATTGTGCAATTGAGCGATAATAAATTTATCCTGATAGGCACGCAATGCAGTGTAACTTTTAAACCTACTGGTGCTAATACCGACAAAGCATGGCAATACCTCAAAGTAGAAGAAGGTTATTATAAAAACGGAGTATTTAAAGCATTACGCATCCTTAATGGCGATGAAACAGACTGGGGTGGGCCTGCTTTTGGGGAGCAACCTACGGTATTGCAAGTGAGTGTGGTGGTAAGGTAAATTAAACGTGATTTCACCTTTGTTGGAATTGGAATTGTGACAACTCCAATAAAGGTGAAAAATGTAGAGATTAATATTATTTTAGGTCGATGAACCTTATTAAAAAAATTTATCTACAAATCACATTTATAATACTTATAATCAACACAATAGCTGCTTGTAAATCTCAAAACCATCCTCAATACAAAGCAATCCTTAAGGAGGAAATAAAAGCAAAAAGGAGTATCGACAAGCTTGCGAATGATTCAAACGTAGTTATTACCCTTGTGAAAAAACCAGATAGTTATAACCTGGTATTGGTTAAAGATGGCAAATTCCCTGATGATGTAGAAGTTACCTATAACTTAATTAAAGACAAGAATGGTAATATCGTTTTAATATCAGAATCACCTACCAGTGAGAGCGGAGATTGGGATATTGAATATCTTAATTACTTCGATAAATCAGGCAAACTGTTTGCCTTTGAAAGGATAGCAGGCTTTTTTAATAGTGAGTGTACCATTGATGCGGATGACGCTGCACATGAAGATCTGATCAAATACTATGATAAAGATTTTAATGTGATCAGTTCCAAATACACCCTTACAGATAGTAAACATAGAAAACTAAAAAAATCAAAATGTCAGTTTAATTATGATTACCATTACACCATTACAAAAGACCTAACCACGTATTTAAAAACAAATCATATAAATATTTAACTGCAATGTCCTCTGAGCGGTTATTGGGAGTTTATTACGACTTGTTGGAGACAATTCAAATAAAAGCAGGAAACTAAATCTTGCGGACTTCAGCACTATAACCTATCTTTACGCCAAGTTCTTTACTTTAATTTTCAACAGTGAGGTTTCCGGGTTTATATCCGGAATGAAAAAGGAATCGTGTGTAAATCACGGGCTGTCGCGCAACTGTAAGTAACACAAAAGGTTGTTGCCTTTAACAATGTCCATTGCCCAATTCAACGGGTAGAGAAGGACGGCAACAATGTTACAAGCCAGGATACTTGCCCTCTGTTTAAGACAATGCTTTCGCGTTTTGAAGCAGTAGTCAGAGCAAAAAGGATAGGCAAGGTATTTCCACACCTCAAGCATTCTTATGTCTTTTATTACCATTTCCTCCGAAAGCATACCGAAAACCGTAAGGAGCATTAATTCAATTTAATGTTTAACCAAAAAAGTTTTATGCGTATGCTCAAAAACAACCTCGGCTACCCACGTGTGGGTGCCCATCGTGAACTCAAAAAGGCCAGTGAACAATACTGGTCGGGCAAAATCAGTATCAAAGAATTATTTGCTGTTGCCCGCTCTATCCGCGAACAAAACTGGAAATTACAACAGGATGCGGGCATCGACCTTATCCCCTGTAATGATTTCAGTTTTTACGACCAGGTGCTGGATACCTCGTTAATGCTGGGCGTTATCCCGGCAAGGTATAACGACATCCTCATCAAAAACGAAAACAATAAAGAGATTGATCTTTATTTTGCCATGGCTCGTGGTTATCAGAAAGATGGACTGGACATTACCGCCATGGAAATGACCAAATGGTTTGATACTAATTACCATTACATTGTTCCCGAATTCACCAAAAACCAGGAATTCCGATTGTTTTCTGAAAAGGTTTTTGAAGAATTTAACCTGGCTAAACACGTTACCGGAACTATTCCTAAACCGGTATTGATTGGCCCGGTATCCTACCTTTTGTTAGGGAAAGAAAAAGAAGCCGGTTTTGAAAAGATTGATCTGATCAAAAAAATTGTACCGGTTTACATCAGCATTTTAAAACGATTAAAAAAAGAAGGTGCGGTTTGGATTCAACTGGATGAGCCATTCCTGGCAATGGATCTTTCCCAAAAAGAAAAAGAAGCATTTGTCTATGCTTACAAAGAAATTAAAAAAGAATGTCCTGAAATAAAGACCCTACTTACTACCTATTTTGAAGGTCTGCACGAAAACACATCTGTTGCTGTTAATTTACCCGTAACCGCCTTGCATATTGATCTGGTTAGAGCGCCAAAGCAATTGGATGCCGTGTTGACGCGAATACCAGAAAATCTCAGCTTGTCGTTAGGTGTAATTGATGGTCGTAACATCTGGAAAAATGATTACACTAGCTCGCTGGCGCATATTAAAAAGGCAATAGCTGTTATTGGTAAAGAACATGTAATGATAGCGCCAAGCTCTTCGTTATTACATACCCCATTTGATCTGGATCTGGAAACAACCATCAATCCTGAAATTAAAAACTGGATGGCTTTTGCCAAACAAAAGTTGAATGAGGTTAATGAACTAAGCGAGATAATTGAAGGCAACAATGATCTGCTGGTAAACAATTTAAAGGCGATTTCAAGCCGCAATTTGTCGAGATTAATTCATAAGCAGGAAATTAAACAGCGGGTATCAGCAATTACAGATACTGATGCAAGCCGCGACAATGAATTTACGGTAAGGCAGAAAATACAGCAGCAAAACTTCGGGTTGCCTTTGTTTCCTACAACTACCATCGGCTCGTTCCCGCAAACGGATGATATCCGTCAGTTAAGGGCTAGGCTAAAGAAACAGGAAATCACCCCAGAGCAATATGATACCGAAATTGAACAGGCTACCATCGCCGCCATCCGCTGGCAGGAAGAAATAGGCATTGATGTTTTGGTACATGGCGAGTTTGAACGTAACGATATGGTGGAGTACTTTGGCGAACAACTGGATGGCTTTTTGTTCACCAAAAACGGGTGGGTACAAAGCTATGGCAGCCGTTGTGTTAAACCACCTGTTATTTATGGAGATGTTAGTCGCCCTAAAGATATGACCGTACGCTGGAGCAGCTTTGCACAGGCCAATACCAAAAAGCTGATGAAAGGTATGCTTACGGGTCCGGTAACTATTCTGCAATGGTCGTTTGTAAGGGATGATCAGCCAAGATCCGAAACTACCAATCAAATTGCATTGGCTATTCGCGATGAGGTGGTTGCACTGGAGCAGGCAGGCATCAAAGTAATACAAATAGATGAGCCGGCCATTCGCGAGGGCTTACCGCTACGCAAAGCCGACAGGGCCAAATATTTAGAATGGGCCGTAAAAGCCTTCCGTATTTCTGCAAGTGGTGTAAAAGACGAAACGCAGATACACACCCATATGTGCTACAGCGAGTTTAATGATATTATTGAGCACATTGCTCATATGGACGCCGACGTAATCACTATTGAAACTTCGCGCTCACAAATGGAGCTTTTGGCAGCCTTTGCCGACTTTAAATATCCAAACGAAATTGGCCCTGGTGTTTATGATATTCACTCGCCAAGGATACCTTCGGTTGAAGAAATGGCGAGCCTGCTCGAAAAAGCATCAGCCTTATTGCCGGCCGGCAATATTTGGGTTAACCCCGATTGTGGTTTAAAAACACGCAAATGGCCCGAAACACAGGCAGCACTCATCAATATGGTTAGTGCCGCAAAAGCTGCAAGGCAGAAGATTGTGGCTGATATAACTATTTAACTTAAAAAGAACCGCTGTGTGCCTAATAGAAGCCCCCCTCTAAATCTCCCCCGGTAGAGGAGACTTTTGCTTCATTCTTTTAAAGCCTTCCGGGGAGGGTTGGGTGGGGCTTCTATCAGCTGCACAGCGGTTTTATCTTAATTGTTATGGCTAATCACGAAAACAAATATTGCCCCAGGTGCAGAGCACCCTTTGAGTGTAAGGTTGGCAGCATCATACAATGCCAGTGTCATGGCTTTACTTTTACTGATGCTGAAAAGGATTATATCTATTCAACCTATCAGGATTGTCTTTGCAAAAATTGCCTGCAATCTATTAAGCGCGAGATAGTTTATAACAATCTTAAAAAGAAAATGGAAGCCATATTTACCCCAATAAAAAAGAATGGACATTGAAGAAAGAATAAATAAATCAGAAACAAGAATTTTTAAAGCGGTATTCCCAAATACCACCAATCATTACGATACCTTATTTGGTGGCACGGCTATGCACATGATGGATGAGGTGGCTTTTATTACGGCAACACGTTTCAGCAGGCAGATAATGGTAACCGTAAGCAGTGACAAAATTGATTTTAAAAAATCAATCCCGGCCGGAACTATTGTTGAACTGGTAGGCCGGGTTATTCATATTGGTAATACCAGTTTAAAGGTAGGGGTAGAAATTTTTATTGAACAAATGTATGCCGAGGGCCGGGAACTGGCCGTGCATGGCGATTTTACTTTTGTTGCAATTGACGAGCATAAAAAGCCGGTGAAAATTATTAAATAAATATCCGGGATGTTGATATATATAACCCGCAGGGAGCATTTTAACGCTGCCCACAGAATGTACCGGGAAGAATGGAGCGTAGAGAAAAACGCGGAAATATTTGGCAAATGTGCGAACCCCAACTGGCACGGCCATAACTATAATCTCTTTGTAACTTTAAAAGGTCATATTGATTATACAAAGGCTTACCTGATGGATTTGAAAGAACTAAAAGCGATCATACGTGAACACGTAATTGAAAAGCTTGACCATAAAAACCTTAACCTGGATGTTGATTTTATGAAAGGAAAGATGGCTACCACCGAATTGCTATGTATGGAGATTTTTAACCAATTGAAAACGCCCATAGAAGTCAATAAAGGCGTCTTTTTACACTCCGTAAAACTGTACGAAACCGAAAACAACTCAGCCGAATATTTTGGCAAATAATGCCGAAAGATTTTAACTTGTTATTAGTTCCCGATACTCTGCCTGCAACGCGAGCAAGCAATCCGCACACATACAGCCCTCGTAATTTTCGCTGATGTATTGTACTTCGTTCAAATTTAACTGCACCACACTGCACTGGCATTTGGTATAAGAATTTGCCTTACATTCTATGCCCTTACCACATCGCTCGCAGCGTATAATTTCGTGTTTGATCATTTTGTTTAGTCAATAGTCGATGGACCATAGACCATGGTTAATATTATATAAGGCAAAAGTAAGCATAAATTAAAAAGACCATAGCCACGATTATCAGATATTACTCTTAAATCCGGCTATGGTCTATCGTCCATCGACTATGGACTAATTACTTAATTATGATGAGCAGGTTACGCAACCTTCTTCCATTGAACAGCTTGGGCCTTCTGGTATTTCATCAGCAACCTGATCAACTACTTCCGGAATTACAGGCTCCATGTTTTTGCCGCCCTGATTTTCGACTGTAAATTTAACTGCTTGCGAAGCTGCCTGTGTACGCAGGTAGTACATACCCGTTTTAAGGCCTTTTTTCCATGCGTAAAAGTGCATTGAAGTAAGCTTGGATGCATTTGGCTGGTTAATGAACAGGTTAAGCGATTGTGACTGGCAAATGTATGCCCCTCTATCTGCAGCCATATCAATAATGGTACGCATTTTTATTTCCCAAACTGTTTTGTACAATTCTTTGATATCGGCAGGTATCTCAGCAATATCCTGTACTGATCCATTTGCAGTAATGATCTTATCTTTCATTGCAGGCGTCCATAAACCAAGGTTTACCAGGTCACGCAGCAGGTGTTTGTTAACAATCACAAACTCACCGCTCAATACACGGCGGGTATAAATATTTGAGGTATATGGTTCAAAACATTCGTTGTTACCAAGGATCTGCGAGGTTGATGCAGTTGGCATCGGTGCAACCAGTAAAGAGTTACGTACACCATGATTCATTACATCTAAACGCAGGTTTTCCCAATCCCAACGACCGCTTGCAGGTGTTACGTTCCACAGATCAAACTGGAATTTTCCTTTTGACAATGGCGAACCCTTGAACGTTTCATAAGGGCCATCTTTAATAGCCAGGTCCTTTGAAGCCGTCATGGCAGCAAAATAAATGGTTTCAAAGATCTCTATATTCAGTTTCTTTGCTTCTTCGCTTTCAAATGGTAAACGGAGCAGGATAAATGCATCAGCTAAACCCTGTACACCTAAACCCACCGGGCGGTGACGCAAGTTTGAGTATTCTGCTTCCTTAACCGGGTAGTAGTTACCATCAATTACTTTGTTAAGGTTTAAAGTAGCCTGGTAGGTAACTTCATATAACTTAACGTGATCAAAAACGCCTTCTTTTACAAAACGCGGCAGCGCAATTGAGGCCAGGTTACATACGGCTATTTCATCAGGCGAGGTGTACTCAATAATTTCGGTACATAAGTTTGAGCTTTTGATAGTACCTAAATTTTGCTGGTTTGATTTACCGTTAGCAGCATCCTTATATAACAGGTAAGGGGTACCTGTTTCTACCTGGGCATCTAATACGGCAAACCAAAGTTCCTGTGCTTTTATCACTTTACGGGCACGGCCCTCTTTTTCATATTTGGTGTAAAGGGCTTCAAATTCAGCTCCCCAGCAATCGGCTAATCCGGGTGCTTCATGCGGGCAGAATAAGCTCCAGTCTTCGTTAGCTTCCACACGTTGCATAAACAAGTCAGATACCCAAAGTGCATAGAACAAGTCACGTGCGCGCATTTCTTCTTTACCGTGGTTTTTGCGCAGGTCAAGAAATTCAAAAATATCTGCATGCCATGGCTCTAAATAAATAGCAAATGCGCCTTTACGTTTGCCGCCACCCTGATCAACATAACGGGCAGTATCATTAAACACGCGCAGCATCGGGATAATACCGTTGCTGGTACCGTTAGTACCGCTGATGTATGAGCCTGTAGCCCTTACATTGTGAATACTAAGGCCAATACCGCCTGCACTTTGTGATATTTTAGCTGTTTGTTTCAGTGTATCATAAATCCCGTCAATACTGTCATCCTTCATAGAGATTAAGAAGCATGATGACATCTGAGGTTTTGGCGTACCGGCGTTAAACAAGGTGGGGGTACCATGTGTAAACCAGCGCTCGCTCATTAAATTATAGGTTTTGATAGCGCTTTCAATATCTTCTTTATGTATCCCAACAGCTACACGCATAAACAGGTGCTGCGGGCGTTCAGCAATTTTTCCGTTAACCTTTAACAGGTATGATTTTTCGAGGGTTTTAAAGCCGAAATAATCAAAACCAAAGTCACGGTCGTAAATGATGGAACTATCCAGCTCTTCAGCATGTTTTTCAATTATCGCCCAAACATCATCAGCAATCATTGAAGCGTCTTTGCCTGTTTTTGGATCGATGTAACCGTGCAGGATGCGCATGGTTTCAGAAAATGATTTGATAGTATTTTTATGCAGGTTTGATACCGCTATACGCGATGCCAGTAAAGCATAATCGGGGTGTTTGGTTGTTAATGAGGCTGCTGTCTCAGCGGCCAAATTATCCAGTTCAGATGTTGTAACGCCATCAAACAATCCTTCAATCACTTTTTTGGCAACATCAATCGGATCAACCAAAGCAGGATTGAAACCATAGCATAGTTTTTCAATGCGCGCGGTAATTTTGTCGAACTTTACCGTCTCTTTTTTACCGTCTCTTTTTATTACAAACATCTGGACCCCCTTAACCTCTTCGTCAACCCGACGAGAGCTTTTTTTAATGATTAATTATTTATTAACTGAACTCTGTGCTTCGCTGAAGTACCCTAATCTTCAACCCGGCTATTTAAAAGTCCTCATCTAATGAGAACGACTTGCTTTCCTGTGAGTTTAAAACCCCGCTTTTTTGATAATCGCCTACCCTTTTCTCGAAGAAATTGGTTTTACCCTGTAATGATATCATCTCCATAAAATCAAATGGATTAGTAGCATTATACACCTTATCATAACCCAGTTCACCTAACCATCTATCGGCCACAAATTCAATATACTGGCTCATCATTTTGGCATTCATGCCTATCAGGCTTACCGGTAGAGCGTCAGAAATAAATTCTTTTTCAATTTCAACCGCATCAGTTATAATAGCAGTTGCCGCCTCTTTGCTCAGCTTGTTGTCAAGCATTCTATACAGCAGACAAGCAAACTCGCAATGCATACCTTCATCGCGTGATATCAGCTCATTACTGAAAGTTAAACCGGGCATCAGACCACGTTTTTTTAGCCAGAATATGGAGCAGAAACTGCCCGAGAAAAATATACCTTCAACGGCTGCAAAGGCTATCAAACGCTCGGCAAATGATCCGTTGTTTATCCAGCGCAATGCCCATTCGGCTTTTTTGCCTACACAGGGTACCGTATCAATAGCATGGAATAAACGATCCTTTTCGGCCGGATCTTTAATATAAGTATCTATCAGTAAAGCATAGGTTTCAGAGTGAATATTCTCCATCATAATCTGGAAACCATAAAAGCATCTTGCTTCGGGTAGTTGCACCTCGCTCATAAAATTTACGGCCAGGTTCTCATTCACAATGCCGTCACTCGCTGCAAAGAAAGCCAGTATATGCGATACAAAATGACGCTCACCATCGTTCAGACCATCCCAATGCTTCTGATCATCAGAAAGATCAATCTCCTCTGCAGTCCAGAAACTGGCTTCGCATTTCTTGTACATTTCCCAAATAGCAGGATATTTAATGGGTAGTATTACAAAGCGATCTTTGTTCTCTTTCAGTAATAATTCTGTCTCCTGTTCCATGTAATGCTCCGTTACTTTATTTAACTTTTTAATCCTGATAAACTACCCTTTTCGCCTTTTTACTCACCTTGAGGTAAGCCGATAGCTGTAGCATAGCGTTAGTTTTATTAACCGCTGATAAACCTAATTTATCACGCCTAACTACTTATTTATTCCCCCTCACGCACCTTTGCCAAACTGCTTTAAATTTTATTCTTTGTTCCATGTTTTACCATGGATTTACTTCACTTTACCAGTAGGGTACCGGTAATTATCAATAGCCTTAAAAGAACTTATATCCAAATATAGGGCAACCATTTTTAGTATGATAGTTTAAGTTTTTAACATCACCTATAAGTTATACACAAAAGATATTTACACATTAGGAATGAATGATTTACGCCGCATGAACTGCATGTAATTTGGATGTTAAGAAAAAGTTACAGAGCTATGATTTTCGTTACAAAAAAGATCTTAAGAGCCTACAGGAATAAACTTCATGGAAACAGAATTTACACAGTGGCGCACATTTTTTGGCGTAAGATATTCGCCCTCGAAAACGTGACCCAAATGAGCCCCGCAATTGGCACAAACTATTTCAACACGACGGCCATCGGCATCGGGTACGCGCTTTACGGCTCCCGGAATTTCATCGTCAAAACTTGGCCAGCCGCAGTGCGATTCGAACTTCGATTCGGACGTATAGAGCGGTGTATCGCATCTTTTGCATACATACACGCCCTGTGCTTTATTATCTAACAGCGCGCCTGTAAATGGCCTTTCGGTACCTTTGTGTAGTATTACCCGTTCTTCATCGGGTGTTAATTGATTAAAATTCATATGAGTTAATTTTTGATTGATTGATTTGTGTTGATGACAAGGATTTTTAACCTTTCAGCCCCTGCTCAACTACATAAATATACGACAAAAACGGGGCTTATTTTGTTTGATGAGATGATATTGACATGGCTCTGACGATAAGGCCCCACCTAAATCCTCCCCGGTAGGAGGACTTAAAAAACAAACGCGATCGCAGCTAAAGTCTCCCCTGCCGGGGGAGATTATTCATATTTTGATTGATTTTTAAGGCATTCATGAGGGCTTCGCCGTTTAGAGGGGGTTTTATGCAGATAAAGGCCTCCGCTCCTTTTGTCTGAACCAGGATTTATAGGATTATAGAATTTTTAAGATATAACAGTTTAATTCTGTTAATTCTAAAATTCGCTGAATTCCAGTTCTTCCACGACATCTCACTAAAACAAAAAAATCCCGGCCGTTTACGACCAGGATTTCCTTTTTATTTATTGATGGATTATCAATTAGAAACTAGAAACGCTTCGTCTGTCCGTCCGGTTTTAAGTACCAGGGGGTATAAACAAAAGCGGACGATAATCCGATTAACTCCAGGCTATTTTATCTTTGTTTTTTTCGATGTAGGTATAACACTTTTCAAAATACTTTTTCATGGTTTTATTAAGGTATTGTTTCCATGCTACATCTTCGTTACGGTAGTAGGCCAACCATGCCATTGAATATGCAATTAACATCTCAGGTAATCCGCCCCGCTTTTGCATTCGCCAGCCATGATGTGTATTGCCGTGCCATTGAGCAAACTTAAAGTATGCATTACCCATAAATATCCCTAATCCAAAAACTACAACTGTTAAATCGGCTAATAGTTTATCCTGCTCTTCCAAACCATATTCGTTAGTTAATTTAAGGGCTGCCAGCTCAGATGCTAAAGTAGCTATCAAACTTACCGGATCACTTATTTGTTCCAACTCTATCCAAATCTCCTTATTGCCAAAGCCCTTGTCTACATACTTACCTAATGTACTATCCCACCTTTGCTTTAAACCCGCTGCCGGAGTAGCAGTTATTCCTTCACTAAAGCTGGTTGGCTTTTCAGAGTAAAACATTAATTGTATTTCCCAGGCATCAATATTCATAATGGATGTCAATTTCTCCAAAATAAAATGGGCATCTTCTTCACTACCTTTAAAATGCCTTTTTAACTCTTCGTTATCAGGAGTAATAGTTGATAATGATTTAAAGTAAAAAGAGTCAATTACTTCTGTAAGCCATATTAGCTCGCTCTCAATCCATTGTTTATCAGTTTCGGTTATTGGAGATTGATTTTTATTTTTCCAAAACCATATTGAAGCTCCTTCATTTTTAGATTTTATAGGCTCAGTATAGTATTCATACCAATCAGAATGGGGACTTGACTCTCCACATCCACCACCAGAAGAAGAGCAGCTTGTTTCAGTGTATATTTTACCACATGCCGGGCATTGCCCTTTTGTTTCAAATGTATTCCACCTGGTTTTACATACAGAACAAGCCCATCGTGGCTTTCCGTCAGGCTCCCAATCACATTTTGGACATCTTATACGAGCTTCTGGCATTTTTAAGACTTTAAAGTTTAGTCAACTAAAATAAAAAAATCCCAGCCATTTACGACCAGGATTTCCTTTTTATTTAATGATGGAATATCAATTAGAAACGCTTCCTGTCTGTCCCTCCGGTTTTAAGTACGAGGGGGTATGGACAAAAGCGGACGATAATCCGATCTCTAATTAAGCTTTTACTTTTGCTAATTCTTCTGCCATAGCAGCACCAATTTCGGCTGGTGATTCTACAACGCGGATACCGCACTCGCGCATAATTTTCATTTTTGCAGCAGCAGTATCATCGGCTCCGCCAACAATGGCACCTGCGTGGCCCATACGGCGTCCCGGAGGAGCTGTTTGACCAGCGATGAAGCCTACAACCGGTTTAGTACCGTTTGCTTTGATCCAATGGGCTGCTTCGGCCTCCATGCCACCACCAATTTCACCAATCATGATGATACCGTGCGTGTCAGGATCGTTCATTAACAATTCAACCGCTTCTTTGGTTGGTGTACCGATAATAGGGTCGCCACCAATACCAATTGCGGTGGTGATACCTAAGCCGGCTTTAACCACCTGATCAACGGCTTCGTAAGTTAAAGTACCTGATTTAGAAACTACACCAACGTGGCCTTTTTTGAAGATAAAGCCTGGCATAATACCAATCTTGCTTTCATCGGCAGTGATAACACCCGGACAGTTTGGACCGATAAGGCGCGAATCCTTACCTGTTAAATATTCTTTCACCATAATCATATCCTTTGTAGGGATACCTTCGGTGATACATACAATTACTTTTATACCAGCTTCGGCAGCTTCCATAATGGCATCAGCTGCAAATGCAGGAGGTACAAATATGATGGATACATCGGCACCGGTTTGTTTAACCGCATCGTCAACAGTATTAAATACCGGTCTTTCAAGATGTTGCTGCCCTCCTTTACCCGGAGTAACGCCGCCAACAACCTGGGTACCATAAGCAATCATTTGTGTTGCGTGGTAAGTACCTTCATTACCAGTAAAACCCTGAACTATAACCTTGGAATCTTTATTTACGAGTACACTCATTGGATTTTTTAATTTGTAGCGCAAAGCTAAAGTTTTTGATCGAATGTCAAATTAAATTTAGCGTTCGATGCGGTAGTTAATGGTAAATAAATCGTCACAATTTTATTATTGAGCCGGATCAATAATTGATATGCCGAATTCAGTGTCGGGTTTTTTATAAAGGGGCACCGGTTCAACTGTTACCATCACTTCCAGCGTAGGTGCTACAAAAGCCTCCAACAGGTGACCACCGCGTACACTACCATCGGCAGCCGCCAAATTGATATGGGCGTGCACCACCGGTTTACCATTGCTAAGTGCAATATCACCTATTAAGGACGTAATTTCCGATTGTTCATCAATATGGGTATACCGCTGAAATTGATCAGACGTTCCGCGGCAACATGGAAATGTGTTCCGCCGCTAATTGACCAGGGCGTTCCGGGAGGCCTGACCAGGTATTCCGGGGCAATCTGACCATGCAACAC
>Ga0302303_10000050_pt1 | contig 152727 bp, 121 predicted proteins | sample III_Palsa_E2_1_FD_194542 | JGI IMG/M metagenome (GOLD analysis project Ga0302303, IMG submission 194542) | Peat permafrost microbial communities from Stordalen Mire near Abisko, Sweden - III_Palsa_E2_1 | ecosystem: Environmental > Terrestrial > Soil > Palsa > Peat permafrost | place: Sweden... | reverse complement strand
CGATCTTGATCAGTTCTTTCTCACTTACCCCTACCGAACGCTGTTGTTTCAGCAGAAAATATTTACCGGCATCCAGCATCGATTTCAGCGGGATCAATCCTACCAACTCGCTGCCGGTAACACGCATACCACGCTCAGCAGCTTTGGTACACACCTCGTCAAACGCTTTATGAACAGGGGTAACTTCAATGTTGGTAAGGTTCATTGATATTTGGGCGATACCATATTCCTCAATGTACCAGCCTATAGCCTTCACAAATTTTAATGAGCCGGGAACTACAACAGGTTTGCCATTTTCATCATTTACGATTTTGCCATTTATTGGGTCGCCCTCACGCAGTACACGGCCAGCCTCGCGCACATCAAAGGCGATAGAATTTGCCCTGCGGGTTGAGGTAGTATTTAAGTTGACATTGTAAGCGATCAAAAAATCACGGGCACCAATTACTGTTCCGCCACGCTTGGCATCAAACTCCGCCGGGCCAAAATCAGGCTTCCATTCCGGTAGTTTTATCTTTTTGAAAAAGCCTTCGTATTCGCCCGCTCTAATTACCGATAAATTATTGCGTTTAGTATCAGCTTGCGCGTTACCATATAAGTAAATTGGGATATTTAGCTCTTCGCCTACTCGCTTTGCCAGTTTTTGAGCATAAACAGCAGTTTCTTCCATGCTGATATTACTAATGGGTATCAGCGGACAAACATCGGTAGCGCCCATACGCGGATGTTCGCCTTTATGCTTGCTCATGTCTATCAGTTCACCGGCCTTTTTAATGGCTAAAAATGCCGCTTGTATTACAGGTTCAGGTTCGCCTACAAAGGTTACTACCGTGCGGTTTGTTGCCTTTCCCGGATCAACATTTAACAACCTTACACCCTCAACAGATTCTACTTCATCAGTTATCTGCTTAATAATATCCAGGTTTACACCCTCACTAAAATTTGGAACACATTCTATTAATTTAGTCATTGGTCATTTATAATTAGTCATTGGATTTAGTCGTTTAACAATCAGCGGCATCACAAAAATCAATAAATAATCAGCGGTTTTAGTTTTCCCTGCTGATATAATATTTCCCTATAATCAGCACAAGGATAAGCCTGCATATGAGCCAGCATACCCGGTGCTAATACACCACGATCATTTAAATTCAAAGCTTTTGCTGCGCGGAATGTTAATCCTGCAAAAACTTCGGCAGTATTTAATTTTTCGGCAGCACTCATTACGGCGGCCTGCATCAACAGATCACCCATTGGAGCTGAGCCGGGATTCCAGTCGCTGGCAATTGCCACACATGCTCCGGCATCCAGTAGTTTACGTGCAGGGGCATAAGGCATACCTAAACCTAATGATGCACCCGGCAACACAACAGCCACCGTATCAGAATTTGCCAGTAGTTTAATTTCCGCATCCTTACTTGCTTCCAAATGATCCGCAGAAACTGCATCCAATTTTACTGCAACAGCACTGCCATCTGTTGTAAATTGATCGGCGTGAACAGTAATATCAAAGCCCATTTGTTTAGCTTTATTTAGATAGACGATTGCATTTTCCGCATTAAAAGCACTATCTTCAATAAATATATCAACACGGTTGGCGAGGTTTTCATTTTTGATAACCGGCAACAGATCATGAAAAACATAATTTAAATATTCAGCCTGTGTACCTGCAAAATCTTTGGGCACCATGTGCGCAGCAAGGCAGGTAGGTACCAAATGGGCTTTTGTTTTGGCTGATGCCGCTGCAATCACGCGCAATTGTTTTAATTCCGAATGCGTTTCCAGTCCGTACCCGCTTTTTACCTCGATGGTGGTAACGCCTTCGGCTAAATGGCGTTGTATTCTTTGCAGTAACAGTTCTTCAAGCAGGCTTTCATCTGCGGCACGGGTTTGCGTTACCGAATCCCAGATACCGCCGCCCGCTTTGGCTATTTCCAGATAGGTTTTACCCTGGATGCGCATGGCATAATCCTTAGCGCGACTACCCGCAAAACAAATATGTGTATGGCAATCCACAAAGCCCGGGAGCAATACGTGGTCGCCCTTGATTTCTTCTATTTGTGTTGATGGATTATTTTTTCGTAATTTTTCAAAATTATCAACAACCATGATCAGTCCATCTTCAACTAAAACACCGCCCTGGGTAATGATTTGCAAATCATCATCCTTCAAAGCGCCTTTTAGGCCGAGGCCTGCAAGGGTTAATGTTTGCGTAAACGGACCGATTAGTTTTTCCATTTATAATTTTTTTATTATATCGTCATAGGAGGTACGAAGCAATCGCTATGCTTACGTAGAGATTGCTTCGTACCTCGCAATGACGCTTTTTTATTTACCGCACTATTTTTTAAAGTCCTCTCCTTTGGAGAGGATTTAGGTGAGGCTTACCAAACCTTCAACCCGAACCTGTCAGCCCATTCTTCCGCTTTGTCATAACCCGCATCAGCATGACGGAATATACCCATTGCCGGGTCGTTATGCAGCACGCGTTTAAGGCAGGTTGCCGCACGTTCGGTTCCATCGGCAACAACTACCATACCGGCATGTTGCGAATAGCCCATCCCTACGCCACCACCATGATGAAACGACACCCATGTTGCACCTCCGGCTGTATTAGCCATTAGGTTAAGCAATGGCCAGTCAGATACCGCATCCGATCCGTCTTTCATTGATTCTGTCTCGCGGTTAGGCGAAGCTACTGAACCGCAATCCAAATGATCACGACCAATAACGATCGGGCCTTTTACTTTTCCACTTGCAACCAATTCATTAAAAATTAAGCCTGCTTTTTCACGCTCGCCCATGCCCAGCCAGCAAATACGTGCAGGCAAACCCTGGAACGATATTTTTTCCTGCGCTTTTTCCAACCAGGTTATCAATGGTTTATTCTCCGGGAATGCTTCCATCAACGCACGGTCGGTTACATAAATATCTTCAGGATCGCCTGATAAAGCTACCCATCTGAACGGCCCTTTACCTTCGCAAAATAGCGGACGAATATACGCCGGAGTAAACCCCGGGAAATTATAGGCATCCTGCTCACCGCCCTGTTTGGCAAATTCACGCAGGTTGTTGCCGTAATCAAAAGTGATGGCTCCCTTCTTCTGCAAATCCAACATAAAGCCTACGTGGCGCGCCATGCTTTTTAGAGATCGGTTTTTATATTCAGCCGGATTGCTTTTGCGTAATTCAGCAGCTTCGACTAATGGCAAACCATTAGGCACATATCCATTTATCGGATCATGAGCAGAGGTTTGATCGGTAAGTATATCGGGGATAATGTTATCCTTTAACAATCGCTCCAGCATATCGCCTGCATCAGATACTAAACCAACTGAAAGCGTTTCGCCTTTTTGCATGGCATCCTGAACCCAGGCAATAGCCTCGTCGTAATTATGTGTTATTTTGTCGATGTATTGCGTATCTACTCTTTTTTGTATGCGCGAGGCATCCACATCGGCACCTAAGAAAACACCGCCTGCCATAGTTGCGGCTAAAGGCTGCGCGCCACCCATACCACCAATGCCTGCGCTAACGATCAGCTTACCGGTAAGGTCATTGTTAAAATGCTGGCGACCAGCTTCAACAAAAGTTTCATACGTGCCTTGCAAAATGCCCTGCGTGCCGATATAGATCCAGCTTCCTGCGGTCATTTGCCCATACATCATTAAACCCTTTGAGCGTAATTCATTAAAATGCTCCCAGGTTGCCCATGCGGGTACTAAATTGCTATTGGCAATAAGCACGCGCGGCGCTTGCGGATGACTGCGGATGATCCCCACTGGCTTACCCGATTGTACCAATAACGAGTGATCTTCATCAAGTTCAAGTAGTAATTCAATTATTTTACGCAGTGCTTCCGGGTTGCGAGCAGCTTGGCCAATACCGCCATAAACTACCAGTTCGTCGGGGTTTTCAGCTACCTGACCATCAAGGTTGTTTAACAGCATTCGTAAAGGTGCTTCAGTTTGCCAGCTTTTGGCATGTAACTGCATGCCTCGCGGCGCTTTGTAAACCGGGTGGTTTGCGTATTCTTTAATAAATTCCGAACTCGTCATCCTGATTAAGATTAATATTATTTTTTAATGCGGTTTCATTGGCTAATGCCAGGAATGAACCGTTGATAATTAGTTGATATAATTGATTAATATCGGTAGCAAAAATGCGATCCTCCTGTATAAAAGGCACATGCTCACGCACAAAACTATGGCAAGCCTCAATTACCGGGGTAGATTTTAATGGCCTGCGGAAATCCATAGCCTGCGCAGCATACAAAAGCTCGATGGCCTGAATATACTCCAGGTTATCAATTACCTGGTGCAGCTTTCGCCCACTTATTGACCCCATCGACACATGGTCTTCTTGCCCTAATGAAGTAGGTACGCTATCGGCACTTGCCGGGAAGCAAAGGGTTTTATTTTCGGTAACCAATGCGGCGGTAGTGTATTGCGGGATCATTAACCCGGAATTTAAGCCGGGATCATTAGTTAGCATTTTAGGCAAACCATAACGGCCCTCGCTCATCAGGTAACAACGCCTGTCGGCTATATTACCCAGTTCGGCAGCGGCTACAGTAGCATAGTCCAATGGCAATGCCAACGGCTGCCCGTGGAAATTGCCCCCGCTTATGGTGTCATCCGCATTAAAAATAATGGGATTATCAGTTACCGAATTTAGTTCGATCTCTGTCAGTTCCTTTAAATGCAACCATGCATTGCGCGATGCGCCATGCACCTGTGGCATACAACGCAGTGAATATGGGTCCTGCACACGGTCACAATTAATATGTGAATTGCAGATCTCAGAGTCATTCAACAATGTATGTAATCGGCTTGCCACCAGTTTAGTGCCCTTGAACGGACGTATAGCGTGCAAACGCGCATCAAATGGCCTTGCCGACCCCATCAAACCTTCTAATGACATAGCGCCTATCAGGTCGGCTAAATTCAATGCGTTGTTTAATCGCTGTACTGCTTTTATAGCAAACGACAGGATAAACTGTGTACCATTAATGAGCGCCAAACCCTCTTTCGGGCCCAGGGTTACAGGCTCAAGATTATGATCTTTTAATGCTTTTTGTGCCGGAACTTTTTCTCCTTTTACAAATACTTCGCCCAAACCTATCAGTGGTAAAAACAGATGCGATAATGGCGCTAAGTCGCCCGATGCGCCTACTGAACCTTTTTCAGGAACGACCGGGATAATATCATTATCAATATGCCAGATGATACGATCCAAAGTTGCCGGGGCGCTCCCCGAATAACCTTGTGCCAGCGCATGTACTTTGGTAATAAGCATCAATTTGGCGATCTCCTGCGGGATAGGTTTTCCTACGCCCACACTATGGCTTTTCAACAAGTTGTTTTGCAATAAACTGGTATCCTTTTCGCTGATACGAGTATCACATAGCGGACCAAAACCAGTATTAATACCATAAACAGGATTTTGCTGCTGAACTATTTTTTCAACCTCATTCCATGATGCTTTGATTCGCACGGCAGCTTCGTTGCCTATAACTCCTTTTGTTTTACCTGCTGCAATATCCAGACAGATACCAATGGTTAAATGATCTGTGCCGTAATTAAACTGGCTATTCATATACTTCGTTTTTTATGGTAGCGGATAATTTTTCACTTATTAGGCTCGCCAGGTTAATATCTTTGAATGTATTTTCGAGCGATGTAATGGCCGGTAAAAGCTCACGGCAACCGGCATCTGTTGAAACTAATTGCTCCATCGCCTGGCTTACGGCTTCCCATACGGGCAGTATCCGCGCAAGCAGTGCTTTACCATTATCTGTTAATTGTACCAGTTGGCGGCGGCCATCATCGGCACAGGTAGTAGCAACAACCAGATCTTTATTTTTTAAACGGGTAATAAGCTGACTAGCGGCGGGATGTGATATTTCTATTTGTTCGCTCAGATCTTTAATAGAAAGCGATTCATTTTTTGATAGTAAATAAAATACAGGAAACCAACTGGCATCAAAGTCGATACCCTCCAATTGATAGGCACGGTTAATTTCAGATAGAAACGACTCACTCAAGCGCCTCAACCTGCTGCCTAAAACCAAGTAACCCAGGTTTTGATAAAAATTCATGGACAAATTTATATAAGTGCTTATATAAATGCAAATAATGTTTGTAAATAGCCTCACCCCCAACCCCTCTCCTTTGGAGAGGGGGCTTAAAGATGGATAATAAGTACTTGGAAAATCAAGTCCTCTCCTTTGGAGAGGATTACTCACGAGTTGTTTTTTTTAACGGTGTTCGTGAATGCTTCGCAATTTAGCTGAGGCTTCAGAACCAATAAGCGTATCCTAATGATGCAGTACCGGCACCTATATTATTTTTACCGTTGGCAGTACCTTTCTGAATGTTTAGGAAACCGTAATTACCCCCACCTTCAACAAAAACATAGCTCCTTTTTAAATGATAGGCAAAGCCCACATTACCTTCAATACCAAAATTGGTTGAGTGAAGCTCACTTTTAATATCTTGTGTATTATTCAGGTTTTCAGGACTTGGTGTTATAGGCATAGTACCGCCTGCATCACTATAAAAATCGCTGGAACCACTGGTTACCTGTTTGGCATTAAGCAAAAAGCCAACAAACGGACCAGCATCTACATAGACCCTGAATGGAGATTTATGCCCGAGGTCCCAGCCAAACTTAGCCAAAATTGGTATCATCAGGTAATTGAATTTAGCCTCGCTATTGTACCTGGCATAAACATATGTAGGCGCGGGAGCTCCTTGTGACTGATAATATTCGGCAATTGCAGTTGGAGTTGGTAGTGCTTGCAGGCCATCCTTTTTACCGCCCTGTGATGAGTATTCGACCATAGGCTGTAATGAGAACAGATCGCTAAATTTAATTTCGGCAAACAAACCAAAATCCGGGCCCTGCCTTGAACTGTAACCCGTGTTCAATGGGTTTTGCTCGCTACCGCCAGCCGTTAAGTTAGGAATACTGATACCTCCACGTACACCTATGGCTACATCTTGTGCATCAGCGTTAAAACAGAACATTAATAAACCAAAAACTAATAGGTAAAAAATAGACTTTTTCATACAAACAGGGTTTTAAGGTTAAATTATTATTATTGTTATATCAAATCTAACGAACAGTTTTATCACTTTTAAGAGTATAAAACCAACAATATCAAAATTTTACACAAAACTTATATGATAAACAGTTTATTGATTGGGCTAATTTAGGTTTAACTTAATCATCTGCTTTTCGTAAACAGACAACTTTATTAAAAATACTTAAAGAAAATTACAACAAAGAAATTACTTTATACCGGGACATAATAAATTGAACAAATTTATGTTTCTATAAGTTTACACCCATCCCCCTGAACTATGAGAAAAAGATTTACTATTAAAAGTTTACTGCTTATTTCGCTTTCATTTTTACTATTTGCAATAGCATCATGTAAAAAAGACAAACCTGTTACACCAAAAGTGGTTGATGCAACACCTGTAAAAATCGGATTGTACGAACAATCTGACTCCATTATTTACAAAATTTTATTTATCCCGGTTACAAAATTAGGCACTCAAACATTGAGCACTAATTTTAATGCGCTGGTATTTGATACCGGCTCTGGTGGTATGGTTATTGATGCTGAAGGCATTTTACCAACATCTATGATCACCACTAGTGGCTTTAATTTCACAGGCGACTCAACTGTTGTTGATGGTATTACTATTACCAATCAAACCAATACTATCCAATATGGCGATGATGCCAGCACTACATCAACTGTATACGGAAACCTGGCTTATGCTGATGTAACTGTAGGCGATGAAACAGGAAATGTTGTGATTAAACGCATTGCATTTCTTTTATACTATAAGGCAACAGACAGCAAGGGCAATAGCTACCCCTCACATGAGTTTGATGTGTTTGGTGTAAATCCTGAATATGATATCCCTATTGGAAGGAATAGTACTGTTGCAATAGAAAGTCCTTTTACTTATTATACCCCTGGCACAGGCCTTACTAAAGGATTTAAAATGGGAGCCTTAGGAACCAGTAATTTTTCCAGCGCCAATGAAATACCTATTACACCAGGCGTAATTACCCTCGGCTTAACGGCTGCTGACCTGGCATCATCATCGGATTTTACAACCAGCACGCTTGAATATAATGCAAATGAAGGCGCAAATCCATATTTGCCGGCTACTATTACTTATAACAGTAAGTCTATTTCAGCAAATGTATTATTTGATACGGGTACCGATCCATACAATTATATTGAAGATAATACTGCTGCCAATACTATTACACAGCTACCGGCAAATACCCCGGTAAAAGTTTTATTAACTACAGGATTTGATTATTCATTTACAACTACCTCTACTGATTATTTAACTCAAGTCGAAAATCCTAATACATCAACTGATCCGATTACGATATTGAGCCTCGAATATTTTTTGAACAATGAATATATGCTGGATTACACCGATCATACACTCGGCCTAAAAAACAACTAAGGCTTAGTTATACCCCATAACAAAAGAAGCTCATACCGGATGGTATGAGCTTCTTTTGTTTAAGACTTGCTCAATTACAAACTAAATTCAATAACACCCGCAATTATCTGTTCAGTTGAATAAATTTGTACTATTATAGCAAAGTATCAGACCAACAAAATGGAATTTAAACATATCGTAAAAGCATTCAACGACCTCTCAGCAGGAGAACTCTACACCATACTAAAGTTACGCAATGAAGTATTTATAGTTGAACAAAATTGTGTTTACCTTGATACTGATAACAAGGATTTGAAATGCTATCACCTGATGCTTTTAAATAATGATAATGAATTAATTGCTTACGCCCGGCTTGTACCTCCGGGTTTATCCTTTGATGAAATGTCGATCGGCAGGGTGGTAACCAGCCCAAAAGCTCGTGGTACAGGGGCCGGACGGCAATTAATGAACATAGCTATTGAGAATTGCACTGACATTTTTGGCGAAGGCAGTATAAAAATAGGCGCACAAGCTTATTTAAGTAAGTTTTATACCTCTTTAGGCTTTAATGAAGTAGGTGAAATTTATGACGAAGATGGCATTCCACATATTGATATGATAAGAAAATAGAATACATTGCCAAAACAAAAGCCCTTTAATCTTTCGATATAAGGGAAGCGTGGCCTTTTGAATTACTTTGTGTTTGACTTTATGTCTGAGCTGAACATGACAGCAAAATCAGCAAAGCTATCAAAGCGATATTTTTTATATTGTTAATAATCATGGTTATTGATCCGATTAGAATGCTGATCTTCTTCAGTTTGCCCGGTTTATTTTAATCAAAAAAACATCATTCTGACGGATGTCCAGCTCTTTCTCAAAATTACCGGAGGTATCAACAGTTACTGTACTTTGCTCAATCGGATTGTCCGAATCAAGTTGCTTAAGCTTTTTTACCTGTGCTATTGAAAGCTGTGATGGCGACCCCATCTCAAAATACGCCGAATAAGGATCATTTGCATGGTAACCCGTCTTATAAATGCTAACCTTGTATTTGCCAGGCTTTAGCTCATGAAGTTTTAATTCAACCGGCGGTAAAACTTTGGAAGGAAGTAGTCTTTTATAAAATACCTGGTTATTCACGCTGTCACCCGGATGGTCTATCGTAAAGTTCCAAACCAAAGCCTGTATCCCACCATTACCATCTTTGCAGACCATAGCACTTGAATCCGAACACAGCAGTTCGGTATGGCCTAACTGGTTTAAATATTTAAAAGCATAATAGGCTGGCTTCTTAATGTCCTGGTAATTCATTAAACCAAAGCCGCCATGGAAAGGCGTAGTCCTGGGGCCGGCCTCCTCAAAAATATCAGTAAATGTCCAATACGACATGGAGTTTAAATCCGGCGCGGCCCGTTTGACCGTATTTAAAATATAGGCGGCTTCGTGGTAACTGTCATGAATGGGATCACTTGGCGTATACGAGGCGCTCCATTCGGTGTAATGCAATTCCAGGTTTGGCATGGCAGATTGCATTATTTGTTTTTTCGAATGGCGCATGTGGTCTGCCACGGCGTACCTATCCTGACTAAGTACCGTTCCGGCATTACCTGTAGCATCTAAAAACCCCTGTTTTACGCCGTAATCGTGCGTACTGATAAAATCGATGGGTACTTTTTGCTGCGCGCAGAAATCAATTATTTCGGGTATCCAGGCGTTACCTGCCGTAGCCGGGCCACCTACCCGGTAATTGACCGACACACTTTTGATCGCTGTTGCCGTTTCTTTATAAAGCTTAAAATAATCCTGTTGTGTACCGGTAAAAAAACCGCCTTTCAGGTTAGGCTCATTCCAAACTTCAAAATACCAGCTGGCTACTTCTTTTTCTCCATAGCGTTGCGTCCAGTGCTCAACTAATGCCTTGATCAGGTCATTCCATTTTTGATAATCTTTTGGCGGCGTAACGTTTCCCCGCCACCAGAAGATAGTTTGGTTGCCGCTAGCTAAGGCATTGGGCATAAATCCAACTTCGACAAAGGGTTTCATTTGAATGGACTCCAAATAGTCGAACAATTCGTCGATATATTGAAAATTATAGATCGGTTTTCCATTTTTATCTTCGAAATAAACACCCATATCGTCTGATAATAACCCGTGAAAGCGGATATATTGAAACCCGCATTCATCATGTGCTATTTTCAGCTGCCGTTGCCAATCGGCCCTTAAGCCTTCGTTGGCCCTCCCGGCGCCTACACATAAATTAATACTTTTAGGCAGCAAGCCCTTTACCTTGTTGACATTAACGTCAACGGTTCTGTTATTGGTAGCAACTTGTGCAGTGGCTGTAATGCAAAAAAAGATAAATGATATAGCTATCTGGTACCTTGCGTTCATAGTTAAGGAAGTATATTGGTTTTGAGAACTGAATAATTGCCGATACCGTAAAGCAAATAAACAGCATCTTTTTATTGCACTAATATAGAAAGAAAAACTATTTCGACAATCGATTGCATAATAATTATATGCAATTCCCCAATCAGTTCGGTACTCTAAGAAAAAAACTTTAACTAATTGTATTTTTATTTTTTTGATACAGAAGTTTTAAATAAACACTCCGGACAAATTCGGAGTGTTGACAAACTAATCAAAAATACGGAAGCAAATTCCGTTTGTTTTAAGGTCGCTTTGCGTTTTCCCAAATCGACTTTAATGAGAATATTTTTATATTATAAAATTTTACAGAGTCGCCTTTTATAATTAAATGATTGAAGGACTTTCTGGGGAAAAACAAAGCCGTCATGGTCGTTAGTCCACTATCAGCAAATAGCTCAACTGACGATGCATCAATAACTAGCTCAAGGTTTGAGGATTCAGTTGAAATTAAACGTGGAGCATGTGCTATTTTGGCAAACTCCGGATTAAATGCGACTTTACCTGACTTTGTTCTATCTATGAAATATCTGTTATCAGTTTTATTATATCCTAAAACCAATTGTTCGCCATCGTCGTTTGACAGAATGATATAATAATCATTTATTTTATTGATATCTAATTTAAAAACTGATTGAGCTGACAGATGTATCGCAGTATTACTATCTTTTATTCCACTTGGAATTTGTTCGATAGTCGTCAATTCCTTTACTGGTTTTGATGTAACATATAGAGTGCTATTGACATCCTGCAAGCCTAGTTCACGGGGAATGGTCATCGCGTTACGCCATTTTTCAGTTGGCACTTGCCCGGCATATTGCCAGTTGCTCATCCAGCCCAAAAATATTTTGCGGTTGCCGGTATTACTCCAGGTTATACCGGCATATTCATCAGGCCCATAATCAAGCCATTTTATTTTATTGTCAATCGGCGTAAATTTATTTCCATCAAATGTCCCGACAAAATATTGTGTTGCGGAACCACCGTTAGGGCCACCAGGATTTATATTACCAATTAAAATCCAGTAGGTTTTCCCTTTTAGGCTTAGGGGAAACAGATCAGGGCATTCCCAAACGCCACCATGCGCACCGGCTTGTTTACCGAATTCACTTTCTTTAACCCAGTTTTTCAAATCAGGAGATGAAAAGAAAGTAACACGATTATGTGTAGCCAATGTCATTACCCATTTATGTTCAGGAGCGTACCACATTACTTTAGGATCGCGAAAATCCTTTATACCGAGGTTTTTCAACACAGGGTTGCCACTATATTTGATCCAGGTAGTGCCATCGTCCAAACTATAAGCAAGACTTTCGTTTTGAAAATTATTAGTTCCGGCTTTCTCGCCTTTTGGGTCATGATGAGTAAAAATAGCTACTAAGGGTATTTTACCGTTTTTGCCGAAGCCTGTAGTATTATTTGAGTCGACTACCGCACTCCCAGAAAAGATATACCCTAAACTATCAGGATATAAAGCTATAGGCAATTGTTTCCAGTGGATCATGTCTTTGCTCTCGGCATGTCCCCAGTGCATTGGCCCCCAGGTGGTACCATTTGGGTAATACTGGAAAAATAGGTGATAAATTCCTTTATAGTAAACCATTCCATTAGGATCATTCATCCAGTGTGCCTGCGGTGAAAAATGTATTTGCGGGCGATACTGTTCATGGTAAACATCTGTATCTGGGTTTTGTCCCTTCACATAGTTAGCCACTAATAGTATACCGCTAATCAATATAATTTTTTTTATGCTCATATTCCCCGTCTTTTTAATTATCAATTTAAAAATCTGTTTTATTGTTGCTGCCATTTAAATCCCAAACTTCGGCCCTTAACAGTTGCGTTTCCCCGCCTTCAGTAAATATTTCTACCTGGTTGCTATATTTTGATTTTGGAAATAATCGTGTGGTAAAAGCGGCTTTATTATTGATAAATCCTTCAACTACTGATCCATCTATAAACAAATGGATGTTTACCTTTTCGTTAGTACCAAGTGAATAATTGCCAGTTCGAATTTTCAATGGGATATATTTTTTCAGGCTGGATTTAGTTTGATCAACGATCAACTGACTTTTTTCAAAATCATAATATATCCTTGTAAACTCCGACCCATCGGGGTTTTCACCTAGAACAAAACCAAAGTTCTTACAGTTTCCGGGTATCAAATCAACTGAAATTTCAACCTGGTGTTTTCCACTGCTTAATAAAATATTATTCCCGGGATGGATAACCTGTGATTTAAACTGTTGCACTTTACCTCTTAATTGTTTAAGTGCGGGATGAGGTTGCTGATAGATCGTATCATTTTTTAGCGTCCAGATTCTGGGTATACTAAAAAGATGAGTCCACCCTGCCTCAAACGTTGCTTTTGCACTGGTTTCATCAGGTATAATAGCAATAGCTACAGTATTTCCTGCTGCATCATGCGTAACTGAAGGTGATAACAACCGGTTAATAACTTCAAGGTTTTTTGGCATTTTATTATCGGGTATAAATTTCTCGTTTTCAAATTTACCGGTCCAATACAAAGCCACTGCAGGTTTCCCTTTATGTGGTACTTTATTTACCAACAGAATATATTTACCATTTATCTTCCAGAAAACAGGCATTTCCCAAAATACGCCGGAGTCATCATTCACGGGATCACCGATAAAAAGCGGGTGTATGAATTTCCAGTTTTCAAGATCGCCTGATTTGTAAAGGAGTACCGTTCCTTTTTCTGTTCCACTTTCTGTCAACCCAAATCCAACAATCATATACCAGCAACCGTGCCCTTTCCACACATACGGATCATGAAAATCTTTTCTTGAATATGCTGCAGGCGATGATTTTATAATAGGATTGTCTTTAAATTTCACCCAGTTATTAAGTGCATTATCAGCCGGACGAACCATGCATATATCAAAAGAAGTATCACCTGCTGATGAATAAACAATCACCGGCCTTCCGCTGTCATCTAAAAAACTACAACCCGACCATATACCATTTTGATCATAACCTGGTTCAGGGGTAAGTACAGGTTTATGTTCTGTCCAGTGAACCAGATCAGGGCTTGTAAAGTGGCCCCAGTTAATTTGGCCCAAAAACAGGTTGGCTCCATTTTTTTGATTGAAGATATGATAAAGCCCCTGATAATAAATCAACCCATGTGTTTCATTAGTCCAGTTGGCTGCTGGCAATAAATGATAAAGCGGCCTGCTAAAGTCTCCGGCAAACCGGCTATTCGGCACCGCAAGTTTAGGTGTCTGTTTTATATATTTTGTTAATCCCTTATCCCATCCTTTAGACTGTAAAACATTCCCAGATAATTCCACATGATCAATAATACCATTGATAAGATTTAGTGGGAAAATTCCTATATGTTTATTTCTTCCGTCCCTGCCTATATTTAAACTATCTATTCCGGAACTAATTGAGCTATCTTTTAAAATAATAGATGCAACTGATTGTCCATTGACTAAAAATTGCAATTCCGGGCCAGCTATTTTTAGACAAATATTCATCCATTTAAATTTTGCCAGCTTAGCTTCTGTTGGATAATATGCTATCTTGCCATTTTCACACACGCCTACCAGGGCTTTGCCGAACCGGTCTATACAGCCTGAGATCCACGCTTTTTTTTGTGAATTGTATAATGTAAAAAATCCGGCAGTATCTGTCGGATAGGTTTCAAGCGCAAAATAGCCGCTAATTTGGTCGACATTATTCAACGTTTCAGGTAATTTTGCAGACAACCAAGTTGAATATCCATCAGTTCTTATTCCTGTTCCGGTAATACCCTTAACCAGTTCAGGAGTATTCATTCTGCTTATTAGTTTTAAGTTAATAAGTTTTGAATTATCGGCTAATGGGGCCGCCTTTTCAAAATCCCATATCGCCTGGCCTTTTGCAAATTGCAGATTACAAACAAAAAAAATAATGAATGCCAAGAAGAAAGCTGTCGTTTTTAAATTCTTATAAATCACCTTTAAACAAAAATTAAATTCATTCTTATTGGTTTAATATTGTATATTAATATTTGCGGCGCTTCCATCTATGTAAACATTACTGGCGGGCACTGAATTAAATATATTACAGCCACCGCTCACGTAAAAAACACTAGAACTCTTAGTGTCAGTAATATTGATATTATCATAGCTATTGCCAGTGCCTCCTATTGAACGGATGGTAACAGGATTATCGTTCGGGTTTGCCCAGGCGCAGGTAATCGAGTTACCGCTTACCAGGTTATTGTTGCCTGTTAATCTCAATACTCCGTATGTATTCGGATTTCCCCTTAATTGTTTTGAGGTATCAGACGGCAATTCCATGGCAAAAATGTTACTGCTAATTAGGTTATCATTACTGCTATTAAGCTCGATCATACCCACATAATAACTTTGAAAATTATTAGAAGAAACATTTACATATTGTGAGTTATTGATCTGCAGGTTAACTGACCCATCGGGATATACTTGATTACCGGTGAAATTAAAATTTACCTGATTGTCTAACTCTACAGTGATTCCTGTTGGCTGGGCACCAAGCTGGCAGTCGCTAATTGTGTTTTGAACACCGTTTGGCATAGAAATGCTATTCGTGCATTCTGATATCCAACAAGAGCTGATAACCATATCATCCGCAGCATTCGCATAGATACCGGTCGTCAGATTTATCCCTATCACATTATTTATTAGAACGTGATCATTATCCTGCAAAACATCAATTCCTATTCCGTGTGAAGTGGTGCCACCCGATACGACAAGATTTGAGATTTCCAGACCTGATACCCGATTTGTAACACCATTAACCTGGGGCAACACCGGAACAGTAATAATTGCGGCTGCACTTCCAAGAATCAATTTACTACCGCCACCTGGCGGAGTTACGCCGTTAACCGGCACATCTACACCACTTCTTTCGCCGGGATTAAGTCCACTAATTGTGATAAAACTTTTGTTAAGATTTATTGTCGTATTTACTAAAAAATCTCCTTCAGGAATAATGATTGTTCCGCCCGATGGAGGGAGGATATTAATAATTTTATTGATTACTGCACCGCAATCGGTTTTACCATCCGCAACCGCTCCGTAATCAGTGATAACATATTCCGGGGATTTATTGCCGGTACTGTCAACTACGGTTTTTGTGATTTGTTCAACTTCGGTTTTTTTACAACTGGTTGTCCAGACAATAACAAAACTTAAAACAATAACGCTGAAATATTTTTTCATAATCTATAAGATGTATGTGTATAATGGTTGGACTCAAATAACATAAGCAGGAGGAATTAATCCTCCTGCTTATGTTTTAATAGAACTTATTTTGCTTGTAAACCCCCTGGGCTTCTTGTATCTCCTGTTGTGGAACAGGTAAATATTCATGTTTTCCTTTTACGAATACCGAACCACTTAAAAAAGTTTTTTTAACCGATTCGGTTTGGTAGTAATTATTCATTACTTGATCAGCTATTCCCCATCGCACCAAATCATAAAACCGCTGTCCTTCCAAACAAAGTTCAAGCCTTCTTTCAAACATTAAAGCTTGCATCGCGTAAGTTTGTGTCCAGCCAGTAGCAGGGTATAAGCCAATTTGGTAATTGGCAGCATTTCCACCGGTGAGTTTTTGAACGTACGGGGCACTCTTGGCACGCTGTCTGATCTGGTTGATCAGTGTTCTTGCTTCGTCGAGGTTACTTCCAGTCTGAATATCGCACTCCGCTTTCCAAAGCAACACATCACTGTATTTTATCAGCGGAAAATCGAGTGCACCCGAGCCATAAGGCCATTCGCCGCCTCTTTCCGCTAAATATAAAGACAAATCAAGAAGGTTTTTTTTCTTTGAATAAGGGCCATAAATGTTTTCCGTACGGGCCCAGCTATCTGTGTACACTCCCCCTGTCCAGTCCTTCCATGGTATACCGGGCCGTCCGATCGACCAGTCAAGCCTAGGATCTACCGGTGTGGTGGTATCGTTAGGTGCAAGGTCAGTGTTGTTAAAGGTAGTTAATAGCGGCAGCCCGTTTGCATCTACTTTAAACGCATTAACCAAGTTTTGGCTGGGCCTGAAAAATCCATCACCATTACCGTAAGGTGTATTTGTTGGCATGTTTAGAAGATCGCCAAAATTCAAGTTTTCTACATCCGGTGCATCAGCTGAAAAAGCGATTGAAAATATAAATTCAGGCCCATGCTCATATTGCGGTTGAGAATATAGCTGTTCAAAACTTGGCATTAAACTATAACTGCCGGAATTGATGATCTGGTCCGCAGTGGCCGAAGCCTTTGCGTAATTGCCCTCAAACATATAAAGCTTGGTTAAAAAGCCAAGAGCGCCGTACTTATTCACCCTGCTGATGTCCGATTGAGTAGTTGGAAGTACCGCTATTGCTGCTAGTAATTCCGCTTCTACATTTGCATACAACTGGGTAATAGGCAGGTTATTTGGCACTTTAGCTAAGTCGGCTGTTGCTACACTTGCATCTATCCACGGTACCGCATAAAAATGCTTGATCATGTCCATATAAAAATAGGCGTGCAATACCTGCATTTCGGCAATTCTTACTGCCTTATTGGGATAGACTGTTGTAGATATCGTATTCAGCGCCTGGATTGCTGTATTAATATTACTGATACCCGTAAAATTCGCCTTCCACTTGTTTTCCAACATGGCATTATCTGAAGCGATATTGCAGGTTTCAAACTCATTATACTCAATAATATCACCGGTGCCGCCACCACCTTTATAAGCATCATCAGAGCGAACATCGCCAAAACTCCAGTTTGATGGCGGGTGGAAATAATCGGGCCACTGATTGGCAAAATGTGTACTTAACGATTGGTAACCGGCATTTACCAAGCCATCAATACCTGCCTGTGTTGTAGTAAGCTGGCTTACTGTCAGCAAGCCTTGTGGATTTGCATCCAAAAAACTTTTCTTACATGAGCTGCCAAACAGCATTATCGCTATAATGACAATAAATAATATCCTTTTCATGACATGATTTTAATTAAAATGTAACATTTAACCCTACGTTTAATCCTCTTGAATGTGGATAAAATTGAGAATCAACTCCTTCGCTTAAAACGCCTCCCGCACTTACTTCCGGGTCTAAACCAGTGTATTTGGTGAATGTAAACAGGTTTTGACCCTGAATATAAACCCTTAGCCTACTTATCCCCAGATTTGATAATTTGCTTGCAGGGAATGAATAACCAACCTGGATACTCTTGACTTTTAAATATGATCCGTTTTCAACAAAGTAAGTTGAGTTACGCAACTCGTCATTCGCGTTATTGGTATTAACTGCCGGAACAGTAGCGTTCACGTTAGTTGGGGTCCAGGCATTTAATGTAGCCGCTCCAAAGTTGGTGTTCGAATAAGTAAAATCGGTTAATGCTTTAATAGAATTGTAGATCTTATTTCCATAAACGCCGCTCAGGAAAACAGAAGCATCAAATCCTTTATAACTAGCATTAAGGTTTAAACCGGAAATAAATTTAGGGTTAGGGTTTCCAATATTGGTTTGGTCGCTGGCATCAATAACGCCGTCACCATTTAAATCCTTATATCTTATGCGGCCTAATCCTTTTCCCGGTTGAGCAGCAGAGTTGTTAACCTCAGCTTGTGTAGTAAACAGGCCCTCTGCAACATAACCATAGAACTCGCCAACGGGCTGACCCGGTGTTAACCTATCCGCATCAGCACCCAATATATAAGGGACCCCATTGGTAAGGCTGACCACAGTATTTTTGTTGAAAGCGATATTGAAATTTGCGCCGTAATGAAAATCACCGCTACTTTTATCTTTATAATCTAATTCAAATTCAAACCCGGTATTTTTAAATGAACCGGCATTGATATAGGGTGGATTTGCACCTCCGTAAACGGCAAGCAATACGGGATTGAGTAGTACATTGGTACTTACCTTATCGTAATAGTCTGCTGATAAGGTAAACATATTAAATACTGTGGCATCCAAACCAATATCCGTTTGGGTTTGAGATTCCCATTTTAGCTGAGGATTGCCTAACTGGGTCGCATAAAAACTGGTTGCCGAGCTGGTATTTGATCCCGTAATATCATAGCTGCCAAATTCGTGACTAGTTGTAAAGAAGTTCAACGCATTATAATCGCCTATCTGCTGATTACCTGTTTTACCCCATGAAGCCCTAAGCTTTAAATCATTAATTTCTTTGATGTTTTTTAGAAAATCTTCATTGCTTATTCTCCATGCACCCGAAAAACCAGGAAAAACACCATATTGATTATCTTCACCGAAACGCGACGAACCGTCCCTTCTTATGGTAGCAGCAAATAAATACTTATCAGCATAGTTGTAATTCAACTTGGCAAATTGAGAATATAGCGTATAACCGCTGGCTCCGCCGGATATACCATTTTCGCTTTCAGCAGTGCTTAGGTAAGCGTAACTGTAGTCGTTTTCCAAAAAGTCTTTACCGGAGGCAGAAAATGCATTATTAGTTGATTTAATGGCTTCTATACCTCCGAAAAGTTCGAAAGAATGTTTTCCAGTTGAATATTTATAATTCAGCGTATTGGTAGCTGTCCAGTCTAAACCGTCAGTTTCCGTCTGCGTAAGGTAATTATCTGTAATATTAAACGTACCTTCAGTAAACGCTGGCGTAAACGCTCTTAATGTATAGGAATTGTAGTCGATACCAAATGAAGAATGGAACGTTAATCCTTTTACAATAAGTACTTCAGCAAACGCATTTCCAAACACCCTCCAATTATTTGATTTATTATCTTTGTTTTGCTCCAACTCCCCCAGCGGGTTCAGGATGCTACCCAAACCATCTTCCACGCCTCCGAAGTTTCCGGTAGTTGCATAAACCGGGATCAATGGGTTTTGCAAAATCGCGTCAGACAAAACATTAGCTTTTACTTCACCAAAATTTGAAACGCTCATATTTTCGCCAACCGTAATTCTGTTACTCACCTTAAAAGTTGAATTGAAGCGAGTGGTATACCTGTCATAACCAGTATATCTTTCAATACCTTGTTCGTTATTATAGGACATACCGAAATAAAAGCTCGATTTATCAAGTGACTGGTTAACACCAAAATTATAGTTTTGATTGGTAGCTCTCCTGGTGATCACATCAAGCCAATCGGTATTTGCAGATGGCAATGTCTTGGCTGCATCCAAATATTGGGGTATTACGGGTGTAGGGCCTGCACCTAATTGGGGATTTGATGGCGATATGCCTGAATTTATTTGCGACTGCCAAGTAACATCCGCCCATTGCTGAGAATTCAGCATTTTGAAATTATTATCAACAAGGCTGTTTTGACCATAATAACTGTCGAATGTTACTGTAGCTTTTTTTGATTTCCCTTTTTTTGTGGTGATAACAATAACGCCTTCGTTAGCTCTGGAACCATAAATCGATGCAGACGCAGCGTCCTTTAACACCTGAATAGACTCGATATCATCCGGATTTAATGCGCCGGAATAGGTAGTAGCTAATCCATCAATAACAAATAACGGCCCGTTAGATTGTAGTGTTGAAAATCCCCGGATACGTATACTTGTACCATCGCCTCCAGGTGTACCATCTGATTCAACTTCAACTCCGGGAACTCTTGCTTGCAGGTCGGTTAAAATGTTTGAGTTCGACTCCTGCAGGGTCTGATTCATATTTACCACAGACACAGCGCCTGAAAGATCTTTCTTCCTTTCTGTTTTGTAACCGGTTACCACAACCTCGTTTAAGTTGGCATCATTATCGAGGAGTTGAACCTGTAAGTTGGCTGATGTAGAAAGCTTTATAGTTTGAGCGCTAAATCCCACATACGAAAACCTTAAGGTTTGCCCCGGATTAGCCTCAATTTTGAATTTTCCATCTATGTCAGTAACTGTCGATTGTTGTGTTTCAATCAAAGTAACAGTTACACCCGGAAGCGGGTTCGTGTTTTTGTCGATCACCTTGCCCGAGAATACTTTGGATTGTCCGTAGCCCCTTGCTGCAATTAACAGTAATAAGGAACAGTAAAGTAATAATTTTCTCATTTAATTTATTTTTATTGGTTTATATTAGTATTGGTTGTTAAAACATTTCATTTTTAAAATTTGTATATTCTGACAGTAAGTATTCAGGGCAACCTCCTTTCTTTGTAGCTATAAATGCGCCCATCGCTATTGCATTTTTTAATATTTTTTCCGGATCTTCATTCATTTGGTGTCCTGCTAAAAATGCCGCTAAAAAGGAATCTCCGCTTCCGATAGTATCATTAACCTTTACTTCATTACCCCAAATATGCCAGGCTTTATCTCCCTTATAGTAGGAAGCACCGGATTCTCCTTTGGTAATGATTACCTCTTTAACATCAAAACGCTCCATGATAAACCTGATCTGGCTGGATTCATTCCCCATTGAACCACGGAAAAGCACTTGTACCATTTCCAATTCAGCTTGATTAAACTTCACGATATCCGCTTTTTCAAGTAGTGCTTTTAACAGATCCTGGCCAATAAATGGCGGCCTAAGATTAATGTCGAATACTTTTATTGCATCAGTTTCCAGGAGTTTGAATAAAGTTTCTCGTGTAACTTCATTCCTTGAAGCGAGGCTTCCATAAATAAAATAGGATGAAGATGTAAGTTTATTTATAGCCTCGTTACTTTCCTCAATAAAATCCCACGCAACCGGAAACAAAATTTCATAAGAAACCTCATTCCCATTATTCATTTTAGCAATTACCTCACCTGTGCTGTATTTGCTGTCAAGCTGTAGAAATTGCTTGTTAATACCCCAATTATCTAAAAGAGCTATTAATTTTTCACCCTGCAAATCGTTACCAACCTTACTCATTATACCAGTTGCCACGCTCATTTTATTTAAATGATAAGCTACATTTAATGGTGCCCCCCCGGGCTGTGGCCCATCAGGCAACATATCCCAAAGCACTTCACCAAAACAGATAACAGGAATTGTAGATTTATTACTCATATATCAAAATTTAGTGCATTACAACACTTGTTTCAATTTGCTCTAATGATTTCCCTTTAGTTTCAGGCATCCACCGCCAAACAAATATCAGTTGCAGGATCATCATTGAACTAAAGAAGGAAAAGGTAACGGCACCACCGAGTTTCTCGGCAAACCACGGAAAACTAAAAGCAATGATCGCAGCCATAACCCAATGTGTGGAACTGCCTAATGTTTGGCCTTTAGCGCGTACCTGGTTGGGGAAAATTTCAGATATAAATACCCATATTACCGCTCCTTGTGAGAAGGCGAAAAAAGCAATAAAAATCATCATATAGATGGGAATTGCAAAACCTTCAAAATGACCTAAATAAAAGGTAAAAGCAACCATAGCTAATGACCCGATCAGGCCAACAGATCCAATTAGCATTAATAACCGCCTGCCTACTTTATCAATTATATTAATAGCAAGCAGTGTGAATATAAAATTGATCATGCCTATACCAACCGTTGAAAGCAGTGACGAATTGGCTCCTAATCCGGCCATTTCAAATATCCGTGGCGCATAATAAATGATAGCATTAATACCCGATACCTGGTTAAAAAATGCAAATAACATGGCGAGTACAACAGGTAATTTGTATTGCCCCGAAAAAAGACCTTCGCTATTTACTCCGGGGGTGCTTTCTAACCTGGAGTTTTGTATAGAAATCAATTCCTCGTCACAATTTAATGGATTAATGACTCTCAATATTTCCAACGCACGTTTGGTTTCTCCTTTTTTAAGTATTAACCAACGCGGGCTTTCGGGTATAAACCTGATCAATATCAAAAAAATCAAAGCGGGAATGGCTTGGACACCCAGCATCAGCCGCCATGAAGTATCTCCTAATTGGCTGATCAAATAATTTGAAAGATAAGAAACTAGTATTCCAAGTACTACATTGAACTGGAACAGCCCAACAAGCCGGCCTCTTCTATCAGCAGGTGATACCTCCGATATATAGATAGGGGCAGTTACTGAGGAAGCTCCTACTCCTAAGCCGCCCAGGAAACGAAAAACCATGAAAACATACCAATTATCAGCCAGGGCCGTGCCTAAAGAAGCTAATAAATAGGCAATTGCAACAAAATATAATGTATTTTTTCTTCCAAAACGATCAGACGGCCGTGAACCAAGCAATGATCCGATAACTGTTCCTATCAGGGCAATCGAAATGGTTAATCCATGCGCGAAAACTGAAAGATGCCAGAATTGTTGAATTGATTTTTCTGCGCCTGAAATAACAGCAGTATCAAAACCAAACAGAAAGCCACCAAGGGCTACAACCATGGACCATGCCATGACAGAATTTTTACTCATAAAAAGAAATTGGTATTAAATGGTTTACTGATCGCAATGTAGAGCAGTTCAGATGGTGGGCGTGATTAAATTTATTTCAAAATTCTCTAATTTTATAACAATTTTTAATTTATTGATTTTCAGATATTTATATTTTAAAAACTTGCTGAACTAAGCTTAATGTATAAAATTGTTACCCCAAATCTTCAATCCTGTTACATCTCACCGCTTTCAGTTACTTAGGCTTGGCAGGGCAGATTTGTATAAGTGCTATTAATATCCCTAACTTTATCACTCAAGCCAGTTAAAACCATTTTTTATATTCTTAATATGATATTTTCCGGGGTAGACAGTCGGAGACTGCAGGCGTTTAAATATTTATTTTCAGGTATACTATTCCTGCTGATTAATCTAATCTTTAACAGCAGTTGTAATGATGCAAAAAAGAAATCTACCTATACTATAGGATTTTCTCAGTGTGTGGGCTCGGATCTTTGGCGAAAAACGATGCTTGATGAAATGAAAACACAACTTTCACTTCACCCTGGCGCTAATTTTATATATGCAGATGCCCAGGGAAACAGCAGCAAACAAATTGTACAGGTATCGAAAATGCTTCAGCAAGGTATAGACATACTAATTATTTCGCCCAATGAAGCCCAACCGTTAACACCTATAGTAGAAAGTGCTTATGAAAAAGGAATACCCGTAATTGTTATAGACAGGAAAACCGCATCACCCTTGTATACCGCATATGTGGGTGCAGATAATTATGAAATTGGAAAAATGGCCGGCCAATATCTGGGCACCAACTCAGTGGGGCGGATAAATGTTTTGGAAGTAATGGGACTTTCGGGTTCGTCGCCTGCAATTGAAAGGGACCGGGGATTTACTGATGGCATAAAAAAATTCCGCAATATTCACATCATTACTAAAATTTATGGTGATTGGTTAAAGAAAAATGCAGAGGAACAATTACTAAAAATCAAAAACACACTTCCGCAAATTAACGCAGTATTTGCTCATAATGATGTGATGGCCGAAGGCACTCGAACTGTTTTAAATGACCTAGGATTATCAAAAAGGATAAAGGTAATTGGTGTTGATGCTTTACCAGGAAGTGGTGGAGGCTTGCAGATGGTTGACGATAAAATCATTAATGCAACGTTGGTATACCCAACAGGTGGAAAGGAAGCAATTGTTACTGCTTTTCAAATACTGGATAAAGAACCTTTTTCAAAAGAAAATATTTTGCAGTCGCTTGTAATTGATTCCACCAACGTTCACCTTATGAAATTACAATGGAATAAAATCAGCAGCCAGCAAACCGATATTATAAAGCAACAATCACTGTTGACTGAACAAGAGGAAATATACAAAAATCAGCAAGTTGTATTAAACATTATCGTTATCTCCCTGGTTTTAGCTATAATATTTGGAGGATTAGCTTTTTACTGGTTAATGGAAAACAGGAAAATCAACAAGAGCCTGGAAATTAAAAACGATGAAATTCTTTCTCAACGTAATCTATTAATTGAAATGTCGGCAAAAGCAGAAGCTGCCGCTGAAGCCAAATTAAATTTCTTTACCAACGTATCTCATGAGTTCCGTACACCACTCACTTTAATGTTAGCGCCGATTCAGGATTTGCTTTTAAACGACAAGATAGCTGAAATGGCTGGAAAGAATTTTAAGATGATCCGGCAAAATGCCTTTAGATTATTGAAGTTGGTTAATCAGCTCATTGACTACCGCAAAATAGAATATGATAAACAATCTATCAAGGCTTCGCAAAACAATATTGTCGATTTCGTGAAAGATATCATGGAAAGTTTTCGCCTTATTGCCCAAAATTGCAATATCAAGCTTGAATTTATAGCACCGGAAAAAGAAATTTATGTTTGGTTTGATACTAACATGTTGGATAAAGTATTTTTCAACCTGATATCCAATGCATTTAAGTTTACTTCGGAAGATGGTAAAATAAAAATAAGGGTAAAGGCAGGTGATGATAATTTTGTTCATATTGAAATAGAGGATAACGGTATCGGCATGACCGAAGAAGATACTTTATTAATCTTTAATCAATTTTATCAAGCCGAACACTCTCCTGTCACCGGCTCCGGTATCGGCCTGTCTTTAGCAAAGGAGATCGTACAATTTCATCATGGGTTGATTGAAGTAAAAAGTAAAAAATGGGCGGGCACTACTTTTGTTGTATCCCTGCCTATGGGAGACCATCATTTAGACGCTGAAGAAAAATCCTCTGATAAAAATGAATGGGCAGACATGACTGAAAGATCAGAAATCTATATCTCAGATTTGGAAAAAGTTATCACCGAGCCAGAAAAGGATGCTTTCAGTACCCCAAGAGAGCTATCTATTCTTATCATTGAAGATAATCCTGATCTTCTTAATTATCTCATAGAAAAATTCAGCTTGCACTTTGAGGTGTATTCAGCAGCAAATGGAAACACCGCGCTGTCTAAAGCTTATGAACGAGTTCCCGACCTTATACTTTCTGATGTGGTTTTACCGGGATTATCAGGTAAAGAAATTACTGAAAAGCTTAAGTCTGATGTGAGAACATCGCATATACCTATTATTTTGCTTACCGCACAGGGAAGTATGGAACATCAAATTTCCGGAATTGAATCTAAAGCAGATATGTATATTACCAAGCCTTTTAACTTTGATTATTTGTTGGCCAGCATGCAAAACCTGATCAGTAACAGGATATTGTTAAAGGAACACTTTTCGAGTGATATCAGTACTATAGAGAAAACTTCCGGATCAAAAAGTATAGACAGAAAATTCTTAATTGATTTTGCAGGTATTGTAGAACAAAATTTGTCCAATGATAAATTTAGTGTGGATGACATTTGTAAAATTATCGGAGTTTCAAGAGTCCAGCTCTATCGGAAGGTTAAAGCATTAATGGGTTGTAATATTACCGATTATATATTAAGCCGAAGACTTAAAAAGGCGAAGTACCTGTTGAATAATGAAAACCTTACTATTGCTGAAATAACTTACCAGGTTGGATTTTCAAACCCCAATTACTTTTCGACCGTTTTCAAAGCTAAATATGGCTGTACACCGACAGAATTTAAAAAAAACAACTTGCCACTACCCTGATCAAATAACACTTTGCAATATTCACATATACTTTAAAAGTTAAGTGACACAATTTACAAGTAGCTAGTTAACTTCAATTAAGATTGTATGGTTCCCCTTTATAGCTGAACTGATAAAGTGGCTTTCCTGTGGTTTGCCATCAACTGAAAAAGTTTTTATTATTTTCCCTTTGCCTTTTATAGAGATGTTCAGTATCGCATCGCGATAAGCCAGAGATGTTAAACGAACATTATCGATACCTGCCGGTAAATAAGGAGCAAAGGCCAAAGAATGCTCATTTAGCCTAATTCCCACAATGCCGTTAAGTACCATCGAGATATAGGCGGTAGCCGACCACGTTTGTAATTTGCAGGATTCCCAATGATAGTCAGGGTATTTATCGCCATTGGCTTGCCAGCCGCCATCGGGTTCACCGGAATACGGATTATAAACTTCCCTGAAATCATAATTGCCTTTGTCTTCATCGAGCGCTAAATGTGTAAGGCTATTTAATTCATTGTTAAATGTGGTATCGTCTCCTGCAACAATCGCGGCTTTTGCAAAAAAACCATTTACCATAGGCCAAATGATATTATTATGCCTCCCGGGTTTTTGTTTCGAGTATCTTGGAAAATCGGGATAGATAGAAGTTATTCCATATTTTGAAACTATAGCATGGCTTATCAGATGGTTTGCATGCACACTGTCTATAAGGCCAAAAATAACTGCGAATGATATTCCCAGCCCCTCCTGTGCTTTATATACATGGCCATTCTGATCGATCAAATAATTAAAACCATCGCTGTCTTTATTATAAAAATATTTTAAAATATTCTCTTTCAATTGAACTGCGTTCTGTTGATAATTAGTTGTGTTATTTTTACCAGCATATAATATTGCCGACATTTTGCTTAATGCAATATAGGCCCCATAATACACACAATTGGTGCTTAAACATTTGATATAAGCTGAGTTTTTATGATCCAATACAGAAGATGAGTTATTTCCGGGCTCATAAATAGGCTCCGGATAGCCGGCTATACCATCATTAAACACAGACGGCCCCATAAATAAGCCATATTTTTTATCCAGTTCCTGCTGTTCCAGGGCATTCATGGTATTGACAGAACATTTATAAGCCTGCACCAGAAATTTTTTGTCACCGGTTACCAGGTAATGATTATAAACCGCTATTACCCAAATAATTTTATCCCAATATTGATGCCCGATGGTGTCCCTGTTAATAGTAATACTCCATAAGGATTTTTCGGCAACTTTAGGCCGTAGCAAACTGGCTCCATTCCATGAGTTAATTGAAATATCCCTTGTCCATTCACCTCCATAATCAGCTCCAGCAGCAAGAATACCCCTACGTGTATTAATGTCAACTGTTCTTATAGCCAGTCTGAATGCTTCGTTTACCGAACTATCATTAGTGATAATTTCCTGCCCAAAAGTATGTGTCGAAATTACTACGAACAATATATATATGATTTTTTTCATTGGAATTAATCTGATCAATTTTTAACATGGATAGCATGTACTTCACTTATCGCCTCATCAGTTTGAAAACCGTCTCCGTTTTCAACTTTAACAGCGTAAGTTCCGGGATTTTTCGGGGCTCCTGAGCCCTGAAAATTTGTAATTTTTAAAGTTTTGAAATTATTCACTTCAATACCATTACTTAAGAAAGACATACGCGGGTTAGTCCATATTAATTTAAAATCATCAATAGTCAACCCGTCGACATGCTCCGCCAATACCCCGGGAATATCCCTGGCGAATAATTGATTTTCAGCACCTTTAGCTCCTCTCAGATCAATATTACCACCTGCTACATCATTTATTTTACTATCGATTAGTTCGAAAGTAATATTTTTAAAAGACACGTTTTTAATGATGCTTTCATCGCTGCCATAAATCAGCATACCCGCCTCACCCTTACATATAATATTGTTAAATTGGATATTTTCTATCGTTCCCAATTTCACACTGTCTTTTCCCCTTATGGCAGATATATGAATCGGTTCGCCATTCCCCCACCAGTCACCGGTCGGCAGCCTGGTTTCGATATACATATTGGTAAAGGTTATATTTTTTAAAGATCCCTCATCACGTAAAAATATTCCTATACCTCTTGATGAATTGGTGATGTTAACGTTACTCACCCGTACATTTTCAAGTGTATTTTGATCTTCATAGCCAATACGTATTCCGCTTGAATTAGATTGCAGGTTACAGTTACTAATAATGATATTCCCTGAAAAATGTTTAAGATGCCTGAAACCAGGCACTTCATAATGATGGCTGAAGCCGGCAATATTCAATGCGTCATCTCCGGTACGTATATCGCAACCATCAATAATTACATTGCTGCAACTGGTAACGTCTATTCCATCGGCGTTGGGGGCCTGCATATTTGTCCATAAACAGATGCCGTTTACATGCACTCCATCACAATCAACTAAATGCATGCACCAGAATGGCGACTTGGTAATGAAAACATCTTTTACAGTTACCCTGCGGCAACTACTGAATACGATCATCTGGTAGGGCCTTTCTTTAGGTTGCAAAGGATCTTCACCCAAATCAACAGCTGCATGTCGGAATTTATCTTTTTGCCTGGTATACTTTGTGGTACCGCTATCCAGCCTTTTAGCTACATGGCTTTCAAAAAAAGAATCGCCATTGCCATCTATTTGTCCTTGTCCTGAAATACTTACATTCTCGGCATCCTCTGTAAAAATCAGGCCTTTATGTACTTGTTTATACGGCTTTTCAGGAATATTTACTTCGTAATCGCTAAGGTTTGGGCTTCCTTTTAATATAGCACCGCTTTGCAAGTATAAATTAACATTACTTTTTAGATGAACTGTTCCTGAAATAAATACTCCCGCCGGAATAACTAAATCCCCTCCGCCACCTGCATTACAAGCGTCAATTGCCGCTTGCAACGCCTTGGTACAAACTTTATCTGAGTTTCCTTTCGCTCCATAAGCAGTAATATTGTATTTCCCGTTTTGACCAAAGCATTTTCCAATCAATAGTAACATGAAAGGCAATACTATCAATCGGTTTTTTAAATTTAAATATTTCATTTTATCGGGAGTGCCGTCTGGTTTAATTAACTTTAAAATAAGCCACCTGCCTGATATCTTTTGATGATGAGGCTGCCATAATTTTATATTCACCCGGCTCAACTACCCATTTGCTCAATTTATCATCAAAATAAGCCAGATCACGCACATTAATATTCATAGAAACAGTCGATGTTTTTGACGGTTCGATCATGATCTTTTTGAATGCCTTTAGTTCCTTTTCTGCTCTGAATACGCTTGAGTTAAGCTTACTGATATATACCTGAACTATTTCTTTACCGGCAACACTTCCCGTATTTTTCACCTTAAATAATATTGCTATATTATCGGTTGGCTGATAAATCTTTTTATTAGTTACCAAATTTGTATAAGCAAAACTGGTATAGGATAAGCCATAACCAAAGCAATACAGCGGATCGATATTTTTAGTATCATACCAACGATAGCCTACTAATATTCCTTCCTTATAATTGGTGGTTGAATCCTTACCCGGATAGGTGTTTAAAGCAATTGCTGGAGAATCTTTTAGCGATACCGGGAAGGTAAATGGCATTTTGCCAGAAGGATTGATAGCGCCTGTTAATACATCGGCCAGTGCGTTACCTGCTTCTGTACCATTAAACCATGACCATACAATGGTGTGGTTTGATTTTTTTATCTCATTAAGATCATAAGGTGCCCCTGCCATTATCACTATTATGGTATTTGGATTGGCGGCAGTAACTGCATTTACCAATTCCTGTTCACCAAAAGGCAGTTCCAGATTTTTCCGGTCATAGTTTTCACTCTCATATTCCCGGTTAGATCCTATACACAATATGGCTACATCGGTTGTTTTTGCAAGCGCCACAGCTTCATCAATCAAAGCCTTATTGGGTTTATCATACCCTGCATTTTGCTCGGCAGTATTGCTGGCTAAGTAATTAGCTTTATAGCCTTGTGCAAATTTAATATCGGCTGTTTTTCCAAACCTCGATCTTATGCCGGCTAAAGCAGTGATCTCATATTTAACTTTCACACTCGAACCATATCCACCTGTAGCAAAAGTACGTGTAGCATTATCTCCTATAACTGCTATGCTTTTAATTTTATTAGTATTTAAAGGCAATAAATGAGTATCGTTTTTTAATAGTACTACAGATTCTGCTGCAATATCATAAGCGGCTTTACCATGTGCTGGTGTAGCGATTGATCCTTTAGGATGATCTGTACTCATGGAAGTGTGATAGATCAGCCACAAAATCCTTCTCACCTTATCATCGATGGTTTTTTCTGAAACCTGACCTGCCTTTACCGCGGCAAGTAAAGGCTTGGCAAAATACCACTGATCATTAGGCCCGCTTGAACCCATTTCAACATCGAGCCCATTATTTGCCGCTTCAACTGTATGATGTACGCCACCCCAATCTGATATAACAGCTCCTTTAAAACCCCATTCATTTTTTAATACTTTGGTAAGCAAAAAATTATTTTCAGAACACCAGTAACCATTTATCTTATTGTATGCCGACATAATTGCATATGCATTACCCTGCTCTATGGCTGCTTTAAAAGCCGGAAAATAAATTTCGCGCAAAGCTCTTTCATCAATCACCTCATTGATCACTGCCCGGTTAACCTCCTGGTTATTTGCCGCGAAGTGCTTTACACATGCTGCTACATGCTGGCTTTGTATGCCCTTCACAGCCTGTATAGCTAATTGACTATTTAAGTAAGGATCTTCTGAATAATATTCATAAGTGCGGCCACAAAGCGGCACTCTGCAAATATTCATTCCCGGGGCAAGCATTATAATTTTATTTCGGGCATTTGCTTCCTCGCCCATAACAACACCATATTTATGGGCCATTTCAGGATTCCAGGTAGCAGCTATTGCCGAACCATTTGGCAAAAATGTAGCAGAATCAGTTGTCCAGTTAGCGGAGTTCCAACCAAACCTCTCCTCTTCACGCCGAACGCCTAAGGGCCCATCGTCATAACTTAATTCGGGGATGCCTAAACGTGGCACTCCTGCTGAATAAAATGTGGCGCTGCCATGTAACATTGCTATTTTTTCATCGAGTGTCATCTTTTTAATGATACTGTTGATCTTGGTTTCAAGTGCTGTTTCTTGTTTGTTTTGAGCAGATGCTTGATCTACCAAAAAAAATAGGATAGCACATGCTATTATATATTTCATAAACATCATTTTCATTATTATTCGTTATTATATTAAGTGGTAATTGATTTCGGACAGTTACTATAAGGCACTAAAACTAAGGTTATAATCAAAGAATGTGATACCAGTATTGATAATAGTTTATTGCACAAATGTTAACCCCGTTTATTCAAAAGCCCTCCATACCGGGTTATAAACCGATTAGTTAGTGTTGATAAAACTTTGAACACCTGACGGTTTAATTTTAAGTATATTACCTCTTGCATCAAAATTCAAACTATCTATACAAAGCTCTCTTAACACAAATTCTTTTTTTTGGGGATGTATGCGATGGTATAAAATGTAGTATTGCCCTTTTTCTTTAAATACGGTATGATGCCCGGGGCCAAATGTTGTACTATCGGCTGAGGTTGACAGAATGGGATCATTGGCACCCTCCTTCCACGGGCCTAACGGTGTATTACCCATTGAATATCTTATCTGATAGGTTGCATCAATAGCTTTGCCATAGGAATACATTAAATAATATAAGCCATTACGTTTCACCATATGTGGTGCTTCAAAATAATGCGGTGGGGTAATATCTTCAGGTATACCATCAAAGGTTATCATATCTTTTTTGAGTTTAACTGCCATACAATGTCCGTTTACCCAATTAAAGCCAGACCCCCAATATAGGTATGCCTGCCCGTCATCGTCAATAAAACAATCTGGGTCAATATTATGTACCTGTGGAAAGTCCTTTGCAGCCACTAATGGTGAATTGTCTGGCTTCGCATTTTTCCAGGGACCAAGCGGGTGATCGCTAACACCAGCCCACACTTCACTACCCACAGCCACATACATATAAAATTTGCCGTTTGCTTTCCGTATAGAAGGCGCCCAAACCATCGAACCATTGGACGTTGGACTGGTACATTGCTTTTTTGTTGGCCAATTAATATGCCTGCGTATGAATGTTTTAAAATCCTTAGTCTCTAAAACGCCAAGCTCTTCGGCACCCCATGGGTCAATGGTGGCATAAATATAATAGGTGCCTTTATCTTTAATTATTGTGGGGTCAGCATAATAACCTGCAACAATAGGGTTTTTAATGAAATCCTGCGCTGAACAGTTGGAAGCAGCAACTACAAACAGCAATATTAAAGGAATTAGGCCTTTGATCAGTTTCATATTGTAGGAATCCTTATAATGATCTACTCGTATTTATATACTGTACATTTTTCAATGCCTGCCTGCCATGGTGAAAAACGCCATGCCCTCCCCTGGTCGTCCTCATCGCCATTTAAGCGCCGGCCGGCAATCCATGCACCATTTTTAAAAACCCCTTCGTCTACATTGGAAATGCCGATAATTGTTTTACTATCTTTTGTTACGGGATAAAAACGCACCCTAAACCCGCTGCCTGCACCAATGAATTTATTATCACCATCAGTCATTACTATTCCATATCCTAATGTAGATTTATGGCCGAATAATTCATCGAGCGATATCTCGAGCTGATAGCCCCCCATTTGATAAGTAACAACCGGATTTTTTTCATCAATCACAAAACCAAAAACTTCCTTTTTAATCTGTTTCTCCAAAATAAGCGGACTTAACTCGCTCAAAATATTATAGCTCTTACTAAATCCTGAGTTTTCAGCATCCTTTATATGATCGATGCCGAAAGGTGAAACGCCCATGGCATTATATTTACCAATTGCGACAAAAATATTCCGGGCACCATCATCACTGCTATTCATTTCGGGAATAAAAAGCGGGTTGCCGAGCCGGGTGTATAACTGGCAACGGTAATCAAACTCAGATGCATACAGGTCAGGCGACAGCATATCTAAACTGGTTTGTCTTGACCGCCAAACATCCATTAAACGAGCTTCCGGGCAGCCGCTTGGGAAATCTCCGGGTTTTGGATTCTCCACTGGATCGAGCCAGCAGTTGGCATACATAGGGATAGGGTATTCTTTTTTACCCGCCGCGGCCACTTTATTTACATAGCCGGCATAGTTCCAGGCCATAAAAAGTTCGTCGCAGTACATACTTTTACCAAAAACCTCTTCCCAATTGCCGGTGGTTTTATACCCGTTCGCCTCCCAGTACTTTTGGATGCCATCGGGCAACAGCTTGTCTTTATTTTTCACCAAATAACTGATCAGTTCCTTCGGCACAGGTGCATTAAAAGCTGCATTTGCCATATCCGAGCGGTCGCGCGAATCACCTAAAATCCCTACTTCATTCTCTACCTGCATCATCACAACCGTATGGTTTATACCGTCAAACTCGCGGATATGTTTCATGAGCGCTGCAAAGGCTTTTGAATCGGCTTGCCAGTTGGCCTCAGCTAAAGCTGACAATACTTCCTGCGTGTAACCCTGTTGGATTTTTACCCGGGGATATTTTCTATAATTTTCCTTCACCCATAGCGGCATATAACTCGACATGCCGTTTTTCCAACTGGCTAGCCAAAGAAAAACCAGGTGCAGGCTATTTTGCCTGGCATTAATGATCAGGCTATCCACCAAACTGAAATTAAATGTCCCTTCTTGGGGTTCAATCAATTCCCATGAAAGCGGCGTAACCAGTGTATTAAAGTTTAAGGCCTTAACCTGTTTCCATATCGGCTTCATGTATTCCATGCTGGATGATGAGGAATTATTCAACTCGCCGCTTAACATCAAAAAGGGTTTTTGATCCACATAAAGCTGGGTAACGCCATTATTCGTTACTAGTTTTGGCATACCTGGATCGTTTTGCGCATTGCAAAATTGTATTGTACAAACAAACGCGGTTATAATAGCTGCTACTCTTTTCATTTGATTTTTATGTTTTTAATTAACAGGGGTTAATTTTCATTTTATTTTTTCGGTTCTGTTATTAATCATATCGCACCCTCAGCCAATGGGAAGGATAGCATATTTTTTACCTTTTTTAGTATTAAAACTGGTTAAATAGCCATTTACTGTTTTAACTGAATGCACTGATAAACCATTTACTTTTATTGGCCCTGCTGTGCGAACATGGCAGCGACCACCAACTACCGACAATATAGATGCATTGATCATTTTTTTATTTTTCCAGTTTATATCAACTTCAAAATTTCCTCTTGCTTTTAATCCGGAGATAGAACCCTCAGCCCATTCATCAGGAAGCGCAGGTAAAAGGTATATCTCTCCTGACTGACTTTGCAGCAACATTTCGGTCATGCCCGATAATCCGCCAAAATTCCCATCTATCTGGAACGGAGGATGAGCATCAAACAAATTAATATATGAACCGCCACCGCTTGAATAATTAGTGCCGGGTTGGTCTGTTGCCCTCAACAGGTATTTCAACATATTATAGCTGTGATTTCCATTCAGTAATCTTGCCCAAAAGTTTATTTTCCAGGCTATGCTCCAGCCGGTTCCTTCATCGCCTCTTAGCTCCAGTGTTTTTTTAGCGGCAGCAGCCAAAACGGGTGTTTTTATTGCTGATATTTCATCGCCCGGGAATAAGCCAAAAAGTTGCGATACATGCCTATGGTGCGGTTCCGGATCTTCCCAATCTTTATACCACTCCTGCAAGTTGCCTTTTTTGCCGATATGCAGCGGATAAAGCAGTCGTCTGTCAGCGATCACTGAATCCCGGAAAGCCTTGTCTGTCCCCAATTCATTGGAGGCATCAATAATATTCGTGAATAAGTCCCAAATGATAGACATATCCATAGTAGTCGCTATAGATACACTTCCTTTTTTTCCTTTATCATCAAAAAAACTATTTTCGGGCGATACCGATGGCGCGGTGACCAGGTAACCCTTATAGGGAACAAGCCAGTCCATACAGAAATGCGCGGCACCCTTCATTAAGGGATAAGCGGTTTCCCTGAGGTATTTTTCATCTTTTGTATACTGGTAATGCCACCATAAGTGCTGCGATAACCACGGTGAACCCATTGCCCAGTTAGCCCACATTGGGTCGCCATACCCTTTATCGCCAACGGGATTTGATAATGCCCATATATCGCTATTATGATGCACCACCCAACCACGGGTATGGTAAAACTCTTTGGCCGTAACCGCCCCGGTAACAGCGGCATTTTTAATAAAATCAATAAATGGCAGTTGCATCTCCGAAAGATTTGTTGCTTCGGCAGGCCAATAATTCATCTCCACGTTAATATTGGTGGTATAATTCGAACTCCAGGGAGGGCGTATTTCATTATTCCATATACCCTGCAAATTAGCCGGAACCCCACTGACACGTGAACCTGAGATCAACAAATAGCGCCCGTACTGAAAATACAGCGTTTCAAGTGCAGGGTCTTTTATTCCTTTTGTATAATTAAGCAAGCGTTCATTTGTTGGCAGTAATACATTGTTATTGGCAGGCGCTGCAAGACTAAAAGAAACCCGGTTAAAATATTTATGATAATCAGCATAATGAGGTTGCAATAACGCTGGCCAGCTTTTTCCCGAGGCACCGCTTAAATATTTGGCGGCTAATAGATGTTCATCTTTACCGTTAGCAATCGGGCATTGATCAAAACCATTAAAGCTGGTTGCGGCTGAAAGAAGAATAGTTACATCGGTACTGTTTTTTACCGTGATACCCGTTGTATCAGCGCTTATTGATCCATCGTTGCTTATTGCCTTCACCAATAGCTCAAAACGCATTCCCCTGCAGCCAGTAGTATCGTCCCAGGTTATGGGATCTTTTGAATTAACATAACTTGGCTGAACATGCGCGGGAGCCTTGCCTTTCATGGCAATTTCATTACCTGAAATTACTACGTTATGATACCTGAGCAAGCTTTGGGCACCAATCTTAAAATTTAATTGCCCGGTTTTGCTTGATGTAAGGTGAATAACAATTACCTGGTCAGGTGCCGAGCTGATGATCTGCCTTGTAAACTCAATTCCGTCAATTGTAAAACGGGTTGTTGAAATAGCATTACTGATATCCAGATCGCGATAATAAGTAGTGGGAACAGAATCTTTAAATAACTGCGTAATAGTGAGGTCGCCCAGGGGTAAATATGATTCGGAATAATATCCCTGCATTTTCCTGGCGTACTCATTTGCTTTTGAATAATCCTCATTTTTAAAAAGCGCCTCCCTTGCAGCCAATAAATTAGCATAAGCACCGGGATTGACATTTGTACGTACAGGGCCACCACTCCATAAAGTAGCATCATTTAACTGGATAAGCTCCTGCGAAACACCGCCAAAAACCATAGCACCCAAGCGTCCGTTACCAACAGGGAGCGCCTCTGTCCACACTTTAGCTGGTTTTTTATACCAAAGCTTTAAATTATTTTGGCAGAAAACCTGTAAGGGTAACAACACAATCAACAGTACTGTTGATCTTTTTAAACTGTAAGAAGGAAAGTTTTTGCTCATTACATTAAACATTGTTTTTTGCAAGGTTATTGGGCGGATAATTTAAATAATGCAGCGCCATGCTTGTTAACTTGTTGATGAAAATCATTATTAAATGAGCCAATATCCTGTTTTTTCCACAAATCCCTTACCGCTACTTTGCCTTTAAACCCTAATGATGCAAAAGATACACTTACATCACTTGCATCTTCATTCAAGTTAAACATAGCCATGTAAATATCCTTACTGCCCTGCACATGCGAATACCAAACCATATCGCCGTTTTTGCGGTAAAGCTCACGCGGATCTTCTCCCTGCTGGTTTACGGCGATAACTTCACTATTATTGAATAGTTGCAATTCAAATGGCCTGTTCTCCGGCAGATTACCACCCATCATTAAGGGGGAGCGAAAAATACTCCAGAATGTCATATGGGTATATTCTTCATCAGGAGTAAGCCTGCTGTATCGTTCCTCACCTAGCGGCCCACGTTTCGATAATTTGCCTATCTGGATCATATCGCAATCGGGCCAATGACCAGGGCTTCCTTTTCCCTGCCACTGCTCAGCGTAGCCTATCATTCCAATTACCTCTTTCCAGTTATCCCAAAAATCATCGGCCATCCGCCACATGTTGGCATATTCAGCTGCATGGCCAGCCTCCTTTAAGGGCGTAGCACCGGGAGACAGGCTTAATACTATCGCCCTGCCGCAGTGCTTAATTGCCTTGCTGTACCCTTCAATTTCCGGTTCACGATACGGCCTGGCGATGTCGTCGACTTTAATAAAATCAACACCCCATGAAGCATACAGATCTAATAACGAATTGAGATATTCCTGAGCACCCGTTTTTTTCATATTCAGTCCGTACATATGATTCATCCAGGGGCAGGTAGAGCTGGTATCTGCTATCATATCCGCTGTTATTCCATTTGTACCCTTTACCGGCGATTTAGCCCACACTGCCTGTCGGGGGATACCCCTCATTACATGAATACCAAATTTCAATCCAAGCGAATGGACATAAGCGGCAAGCGGCGCAAATCCTTTACCGCCAAACGCCGAAGGGAATTTGGTTGGTTGCGGTGTAAGCCTTCCCCACTCATCCATGGTAAGCCAGGGAATAAAGGAACCATCCTGTAAATTCTTTTGATAGGGATTACCGATTTTGCTGCCCGGCGGATTATCATATGACCATAAGAAATCAACTACAATATATTGCCAGCCCAATTGCTTAAGATTTTTCGCCATGTAGTCGGCATTAGCTTTTACTTCGTCTTCATGCACCGCCGAACCAAAACAATTGTAGCTATTCCAGCCCATTGGCGGGGTTAGGGCAACAGACTGTGCCGCCAAATGATTGTATGGAAATAAAAAAGCAGCAATAAAAAAAAGGTATATATATTTTAGCCTTAAAGGTTTATTTAACATAACCGATATTAATCAATAATTGGTTTGATATATTAATTGCTAAAACTATTGTTTACCAAGTTAATAAGATAGAAAAAAAGTTAAATTCTACCAGCATAAATGTTAATATCAACTTCGTGATTTACGTTGGCAGTTAACCGGAAATTGATGGTACTATTTTATCAAATAATTTACCTTACTTAACATTTTTAGTATAGAAAAGCATTTTTTTAGCACTATGAGCAGCGGCCAATTTCTATCTTTAAATAGATAATAAACCTGAAAATCAAAAAATATTTTCTTCAAATTTTAATACCTAATAGGACGTGTTAAGAACAGTATATGAAATTATTGCAAAAAGTTACAAAAGAAGTCCCTGCTTTAACAACTAGCGATTGTTTTACGATAATATCAAGAGATAAAAAAAAACTTGATTCGGCTGTACATTATCATGATGTGTATGAATTAAACCTGTTGATAAATGCGAAAAACGGAAAGCGTATTGTTGGAGATCATATAGAATCGATTGGCAATGCAGACCTTGTACTTATCGGCCCCAATATTTCTCATGCATGGCTCACTGATCAGTGTGATTCCGGTGATATAAAAGAAGTAACCATCCAGTTTCCTAAGGATTTATTTGATGATACGTTATTAAAAAGAAACCAGCTCTTTCTAATTAAAAGCATGCTGGAAAATGCCCATCGTGGTGTACTTTTTTCCGCAGCAATCATTAAAGAGGTAGCTGATAGAATTCTACAACTGAATAAGAAAAGTGGTTTTGATTCGGTGTTGGAATTTCTTTCCATATTTCATGACCTCTCTATGTCAAGAAATATGCAGATGCTTTCAAGTCCGGGTTTTTCTTACGAAAAAACACCATCTGAAAATAGTAAAATTGAAAAAGTACTTGATTATTTAAATGCCAATTACGAAAAGCAGATCTCGTTATCAGATATTGCGCAGTTAGTGAATATGAAAGAAACATCACTGAGCAGACTTATAAGAACTGAAACAGGTAATACCTTTGTGGATCATTTAAATGAAATAAGACTGGGACATGCAACCCAAATGCTTATTGATACTACACATACAATAAGCGAAATCGCGAGCTTCTGCGGTTATTGTAATCTTTCCAACTTTAACCGGGTATTTAAAAATAACAAAAAATGTATACCCAAAGAATTCAGAGAAACTTACGCCGCAAAAAGAAGGGTATTTATTTAAATTACTTGCTTCATTAAGATTCCGTTAATCATTAAAGCAAAACCACATTAATATGGTTTTGCTTTAACATTTAATAGCCGAAAGAATCAGCATACTATTTTTTGTCAACTACTAAAAAGACAACGCCTCGAGCTGGCACGGTAACTTTTATGCCTCCGGTGGTACTTGTCGAATTTGCAGGTAACGAGGCATAATTCGCAGGACCTCCATAGCCGATTGAAGGGCCGTTGCCGTTAACCAGCACCTGCCCCGAGAAATCGCCGTTATCTGTGCCACCGTGGAGTGTATAGTAATAATAATTGCTACCCGTATAATAATTTTGGAAATTAACATTTACCGTTTCATCGGATTCGCTTGTGTTTACAAGTATCATACCCGCCTGCCCCGAACTAAAGGAAGATGCATAACTTACAATGCTTGAACTGCCTGTTACCGATGAACTGATCATTCTGTCCCCAAAAAACTTTTGAAAATAATACATATAATAAAAAGCAGGCCGCGGTGTAAAATCGGGCACATTTGGTTGGCCATAGCTAAACAATCCCTGATCATCGCCTGGTGATGCCGTACTCCAGCCATTTGCCAGATCCCAGCGGCTAGCTTCACCGTATTGATCTTTGATCGTTTCGCCCAATACCATTACGGCATGTACACCTGCTACACTTGATATTTGTTGTTGAGAGCCGGTTGAAAATATATTCCATTCCGTTAATGCAACAGGCTTTTGAGTTACCCCTGCGGTTTGCATAGCTGCTTTAACAAAATTCATTAAATTAAAGGAGGATGTTGAAGCCGTATTGAAAATTGTAATTGCGCTTGAATTTTGACCATCATTGGTGTAATAATTATGTACAATAAAAAAGTCGGCCGAGTTACCGATTTCACCCAATACTCCCGGATTCCAGTTATTTACACTTACTCCACTATTATCATCAGGTGTTTCATGCAGTACAGCACCTATTTGTATGCTGACCCCTATCTGAGCAGCAGCATTTCGCATAGAATCGGCAAAAACTAAAAACTGCTTTCCATATAGATCACCAGTAATTATCGCAGGCTGGCCATCTTGATTTTTAGTTACATCAATACGGTAACAGGCTTCCCAATTCCCGTAGCATTCATTACCAATTTCCCAATACTTAGTGCGGCCCTTATCATATCTTACCCAGTCAGCAGCCAAATGCGCAGCGGTTTGAACAGGTGTAGGGCCTGTTCCATATCGGGCATAAGCATAATTAACAGTAATTATACCAGTGCTGTTAATTTTCTGCAATAAAGCATAATAATTGTCCAAGGTTATTGACCAACTCGCCGTAACATTTCCACTCCAGTATCCGGTATTGGCATTTGGCGTACCATCAGCATTTAACAACTCAGCAGGCACATCGGCTGGGTGGCCTCCCGAGGGTGCATTCCAGAAATAAACATCAGATAAACTTCCGCCCGGCGCACGAATAATATTTGGTGAAAGGTTTTTCAAATTGTTAACTGTACCCGCGTCAGTAAATTGCCCGGTAAATGGGTTCATATTATTACCAAACATATATTTGGATACTTTTGATACCACCTGACTAAAATCAGCTGTGGCTGTAATGGAGGTAGAACCTGTCGGCTTGTCAGCAGCTTGTGAAGCCGGTGGAGTAAAGGTTCTGGCCTGCCAATCATTAAGAAAAAAGCCTTGTGTGGCTGCCACTGAGGGATCAGTCGGGGCGGTAATAGGGCCGGTTGAGCCGCCGTTCCCCGTGTCGGTCGGAGGAGGTGGTGTTGCACCCGCATTATTGCTTTTCTTGCATGATATTATTACAATTACTGTAATAAACAGTATTGCAGCAATTCTTTTTGTTATTGTTCGCATACTTTTTAGTATTAAAGTAAAAAGCCACCACCGAAACCAAACGGTGATGGCCGTATTAACCAATTGTGTTCCTTATTTAGTTTCAACAAGTCCAACGTCATCCAGGTTAAACTGGGAGGCATTTCCACTGAATTCCTGGAAAACCAAATTATTGACACTTGAAGGTAAGGGGTCGGCGGAATCAACAAAATTCTTAAGCGGGATAAGATAATCAACCCATTTTCCTTCTGAAAGTGTAAGCTGGACCGTCACGTTAAAATTATAGTTCAGATTAAGGCGGATATTTTTCCCGTTGGTCCCCGTTCCTCCGAATATGGAAAATTTAAGGGCGGTGTTTGCATCAACACTATTTCCGTTGCCTGCATTTATTACAAAACCATTATAACCGCCACTAAAAGTATAATTTATGGATGCGGTGCCCCTTCTTACCGTTTTTGTATCAATTGTGAAAGGGGTTCCATCCCAGCCACCCTGAATACTCCAACCGTTTTCAGCTGCATCTTCAAAAATCGCGGTGCTGAAACCAAAAATAGCACTTGCCTGGTTTATTGCACTTCCGGATGCATACTCAGTTGTTCCTGAAGTAAGTAAGGGGCCGGTACCAACTCCACCTCCTTTTGTTGCAGCTGTAGTAACTAAAATTGGACCATATGTAACACCCGTCGGAACTTGCACAGTTATCAATGTAGGTGATTTTGTAATTACTGTGCCAGGTACGGTACCGAACGATACACCGGTAAGCCCGTTAAATGTAGTACCGGTTATAGTAATAATATCACCGGGGTTGCCCGCAAACTGGCTAACAGAAGTGATGCCTGGTACAGGCTGCTCAATCACAAAATGAGTACTGACTTTTCCATAGGCAGTAACTACAGTAAGCGTATTATTGGTGCTGTCACTGCTGAAAGGCACAGTGGCAGGCACTGTAAATTGCAGCGAGGTATTTGAATTGTAAGCTATGTTAAAATAAATTGAAACACCATTAATATATATAGCTTTAGCAGTAAATAGGTTGTTGCCTATTATGGCATATAAAGTGCCAACTTTGCCATCGCTTGTTGTTGAATCAAAGGCTGTAACAGTTTGTGAAGTTTGGGTGCTCTGGAAAACAGTGCGTACCCTTGTTATAGTAGGGGCACCTTTATCTTCGTCCTTTTTACAGGAGCTTATACTAACTACCATCAAAAATGAGAGTATGCAGTAATAAAATATTGATTTTAAATTTTTCATAGCTGTAATTATTTAAATGTATATGCTACAGGAGGTAGTAATAATTTAGGATCGGCTGTTGTTTCACCTATTGGTATAGGTAGTAAAAAGTCGGTGGCTATTGGTGTAACTGCTGAATGGTAAACAGTTTTACGGTCACTTGCATAAGTACCTCTTTCCTGCTGGCTTATCATTTGAGTTGCCCGTGGGTGCAGGTTGTTTATTATACCGTTCCATCCATCCATGCGGCAAAGGTCGAACCAGTAATCGTTTTCTATAGCGAACTCATGCCTTCTTTCAGATATAATATCATCCTTAATTATAGTTGTAGGAACAGCGTTATTGTATATTGCATCATAATTAGGGTTAGGAACGGTGTAATTACGGTTTATTATGGTTAATGGTGCTAAATTTGCCCGTTTCCTGATAGTGTTGATATAACTTAAAGCCTGAGGATCTGTAGAGGTGGTATTATTTCCAACAATTGCTTCGGCTGCAATTAAATAAACTTCGGCATAACGCATCAAATAAGTGTTGTCCGCTGCTGACTGAGCTGCACCAAGGCCCCCATTGTCGGCAGGTGTGCCAACTACATATTTTTTAACAGCTGCATCCCCACCCTGTGCATTAACGGTTGCAGGTACGGTATAACCTCCTGTTGCGGCATCGATTTCAGGATAAAAATCCCCTGCCTCCATAATGGTGCCATGCACCCGGGTGTCTCCTGCTTCATAAGAATTTTGCAAGTCGATAGTGGGGCCTAGAACGGCGTATCCGTCACCTGTACCTGTAATAATGCCACTATAGGCTAAAGAGGCTTGCGCGGGGTTTCCATGGCCATAAGCCGCGCCTCCGGCCCATTGTAACTGGCAAATGCTTTCTTCGTTATTATTATTAGCAGTTAGAAACAGATCATTATAAGTTTTATTGGGAAGATCTATACCATATAATTTAAACTCGCCGCTGCTGATCACTTTCTGTGCCTCTTTAAGCGCATCAGGATAATCCTGCATGTACAGATATAATTTCGCGAGCATAGCTGAAGCTGAACCACTGGATACGTGGCCTTGCGTGATAGATCCTGTTCTGATCATAGGGGTACAATTGGCTTCGGCAAATTTCATGTCGTTAACCATAAAGGTGTAGATATCCTGAATCCTGTTGGTATTCACCTGAAAATTGGTCAAAAAATTATCAGCGTTTTCAATAATAGGCACCGGACCCCATAACCTTACTATATGAAAATAAGCCATGGCACGCATAAAATGGGCTTCGCCCAAAGCATTATTTTCAACAGCCGGTGTTACGGCCGCGCCTACCCTCGAGGGCATTAAGTTGATAAGCGCGTTAGCCTGCTCTACAACGGTCCATAATGAAACCCAGGCGGCATCATTCTGCGCATTGAGGTTTGTAACGGCTCCGTTAAGGTTTCCAAAGTCAGTTACATCTGATGAATAACTACGGCCATTTCCGCCAGTCATTTCACATACTGCCCAACCAGGTTTCCCTATATAGTTAAACCAAAGCGAGTTATACAGGTTAAGTGTACTTGCTGCTACCTCAGCATCTGTTTGGTAAAAATTATCAATTGTTATAGCACTTTCGGGCGGTCTGTCGAAAAATTCCTTTTTACAACCTGTTATGGTTATGATACCGATAACCGCCGCGCTAATTAAATATTTAATATTTGCTTTCATTTTAAAATTTTTTTTATTGTCAAATTAAAATTCCGCGTTTATTCCAAAAGTAATAACCCTTGGCGAAGGGTATCTTCCCAAATCTACATTGGTTAAAAACACGTTTTGGTTCTGCTGGCCAACCTCTGGGTCAAGCCCTTTATACCCTGTTATTACAAACAGGTTTTGCGCGCTACAATACACTTTTAAGCGGCTAAGCGCTATGTATTTAGCCCACTGCGACGGTAAGTTGTACCCTAAACGCACGTTTTGAAACCTTAAAAAAGATGCACTTTGCAAAAACCTGGTAGACATTTCGAGGTTTGTGTTAACGCCGCCTTTTGGCGCGGGGATATCTGAATTAGGGTTTGAGAGGCTCCAAAAATTCGAAGCCGCAGCAAGTTGATTTTGATATAACCCATTCAAGCCTTCAGTGGTATAATCCAGATAGTTAAGTACTTTACCGCCATATGACCCATAAAGGAATATAGATAGATCAAAAGCTTTATAACTGAAACTATTGGTAAAACTATAGGTAAAGTTGGGGTTAGGGTTACCAATAGGCCCCAAGTCATTAGCATCGATCTTACCATCATGATTGACATCAACATATTGGATATCGCCCAAAGATGTTGAACCAGAAGTACCAGGAGTAAGGCTTATCGGCTGGCCAAATTGTATCGGTGCAGCCTGCAATTGAGCAGCAGTTTTAAATATTCCTTTAACTTGATATCCATAAAATTCTCCTATAGGGCCGCCCACCTGGGTTTGAGTAACTGGGATCTGTAAAAATCCGGAAGTAATACTTTCTGTAATAACACTGTTGTTATAAGTAGATATTACCTTATTAACATAATGGGTAAATGTTACAGTGCTATTCCAGGTAAAACTCTTTGAGGCAATATTTCTTGAGTTAATACTGAATTCAATCCCCTTGTTACTAACCTCGCCTCCATTAACATAAGGGGGATTAATGCCGCCAAGGTAATTCGCATCTCCTGAAAGAAATTGAGGTATAGGAGCCTGGAAAAGGAAATTTTTAGATGTTTTATTATACCAGTCAACAGATGCATCAACCCTTTTAAACAAATCAAAATCCAAACCAACATCTGCCTGTATTGATGTTTGCCATTTAAGGAGAGGATTAGGATAGTTTGCCACATTAAAACCAGTGCCTAAACCTGTAATGGTAGGATTAAGCGCTGCTCCGTATTGATAACCCGGTATATTTTGGTTACCAACCTCGCCATAGCTTACCCTTAATTTAATGTTGTCAGATATTGATTTTATTCCTGCCGCAAATGATTCATTGGAAATTGTCCAGCCGACGGCAGCAGATGGAAAATAACCTGTCTGGCGCCCTGGTGCAAAATTTGATGACCGGTCAGAACGGATAGTAGAAGTCAGACTATACCTATTATCATAAGTATAAATTGCACGGGCATAAAAGGATTCAAGCGTACTAGAATATTTATTTTCACCAATGGTAGGTATTTTAGCTCCGCCGAGGTTTAGCGTTGGCAAGTCGTTGTCTAAAAATGTATTCGTTCCTGCATTTACAGCGTCGCCGCTATTTTCATTCAACTCATAACCCGCAGTCGCGGTTACATTATTTTTTTTTGCGAATATATGGCTATAGGTAAAATATTCCTTCCACGTCCATCCTAAATATTGCTGCAAGTTTTCAGTCAGGGTGGCTACCGGGTTACCATATATAAGAGTTGGATCAGTAGGAGACGTTACCGTGAACGAAGGATTAAACAGTTTTCCAGTTGAAAAATTATAGTACCCGCCAATCTCTGATCTGAGTGTCAGGTCTTTAAAAAAATGTATATCGCTATAAAAATTCGCATTTACCTGGTTGCTCACCCAGTTATTGGTGTTCAATTGTGCAAGGGCAAGCGGGCTGATAAACGTACCGCTGCCATACGATGCAGGGGCAATACTGTAACTACCATCCGGGTTAGTAGCTGCCTGATCTGGGGCAGCTAACAATGCCTGATAAACAATACCGCCGTTATCACTTGCCCCTACATTTTGATCGGTGCGGTTCAATGTCATGTTCGCACCCAGTTTCCACCAACTTTTCACCTTTCCCTCAACATTGGTACGGAAAGAATAGCGTTTAAAGTTTGATCCTATAATGGTACCGTCCTGTTTAAGGTAACCGCCGGATATATAATAATTCATATTTTCGTTACCACCGGTCATTGAAAGGGTATGGCTATCCATTGGCGCGGTTCTGAATACCTCTTTTTGCCAGTTAGTGCCCGGCCCAAGTAAACTTGGATCCGAAAATTCACCTCTGCGGCCTACGCCGGTAACATCAGCTATAACATTTTCAATATTTGCGTATTGCTGCAGATCCATCATTTGCAGAAAATGCCCTTGCTGCTGAAAACCGTAATAAGCATCATAATTCAGATGTGCCGTGCCGTTCTTACCTTTTTTGGTAGTAATAATAACTACGCCATTTGATCCACGGCTACCGTAAATAGCTGTCGCGGATGCATCTTTCAATATATCAACAGACGCGATATCATTAGGATTAATCAGGCTTAGGGGGCTGATGGTATTTTCCCCATTATTCTGATTTTGAGTGTATGTGGCAGCACCATCAATAAAAACGCCATCAATCACATATAATGGTTCATTTGAACCGGTAAGTGCAGTTATACCCCTTATGTGTACCGAAGCAGAACTACCCGGTGCACCTGTACCCTCAGTTACGGTAACACCCGCTGCCTGGCCTTGCAGCATCTGGTCAATACTCACCTGAGGTATATCTTCGATCTGTTTTGCATTAACCGATGATATAGCTCCGTTTACATCCTGCCGTTTTTGCGCACCGTAACCTATAACAACTACATCGCTTAAGGTTTGGGTTGTTTCCTGTAAAATGACTGTTATTTGAGTACGATTGCCCACCGCTATTTCTTGTGTGGTGAAACCAATATAAGAAAATACGAGTACCGAATTTTGATTTACGATTATCCTAAAATTTCCGTTTTGATCGGTTGTAACGGCATTTTGTGTTCCTTTTTCTTTAATTGATACACTAGGCAACGCTTCACCCTTGCTGTCTGTTACTTTACCTGTAATGGTTTGGCCAACAGGTTTAACCATTACATGATGAATGTAAGGTGAGGCAAAGCTCTGTAAAAATGTAACGCTTAGTAAAAATAACGTTACCTTCATAACAAGCGCGGTTTTATATATACAGCCACGCGGCTTGCTACCGATAAATTCAGTAAAATTTTTATACATTTGAATTTAGATTAATAATAATTGATTGTTTTGATTGCAATTGTTTGATAATCTGAATGCCAGCCTTGGCTATAGCCAGGAGCGGTACGAACGCTCCTGGTTTATTTTTCAGAAAAAGTCAGATTAATTAAAAACAGCTATTTCATCTGTTACCCTCCTTTCTTGAGTATTAAAAGGATCTTTCTCTAAATACATAAGTTGCTTCATAAATTGATTTCTTTTACGGTTATGGAATGAATTGATTTTTTATCCAGATCAGTTTTAAAACCTTCGCCATTTTCCAGTTTTACCGGATAGGTGCCGGGGTTATTGGGTGCCCCGGTACCCTGAAAATTTGTGATCCTTAAATTTTTAAAATTGTTCACCTCGATGCCGTTTGACAAAAATGCCATACGCGGATTCGTCCAGGTAAGTTTAAAATCTTCAATAGTTAATCCGTCCACGTGGTCGGCGAGCAGCCCCGGAATATCATGGGCAAAAATTTGATTTTTGTCGCCAATTACACCGCGCAAATCGATGTTACCACCCGCCACGTCATTTAGCTTGGTATCCACCAGTTCGAAAGAGATATTTTTAAAAGATACATTATGGATAATACTCTCATCCGTACCATAAACCAAAATTCCTGCCTCACCTTTACAAATTATATTGTTGAATTGTATATTTTCTATTTTGCCCAGGGTAACATCTGCTTTTCCTCTGATAGCAGATACATGAATTGGCTCGCCGTTACCCCACCAGTCGCCAGTAGGTATCCTGGTCTGTATATACATGTTTGAAAAAATCATGTTTTTTAAGGAGCCTTCATCTCTCAAAAAAATCCCGACACCCCTGGAAGAGTTGGTAATGTTTACATTATTCACCATTACATTTTCTACTGTATTTTGGTCTAAAAAGCCAATACGAATACCGCTGGAATTAGATTGCAGATTACAGTTGCTGATAATGATATTCCCTGAAAAGTGTTTCAGATGCTTAAACCCAGGCACTTCAAAATGATGGTTATACCCAACAATCGCTAATGCGTCATCTCCGGCACGAATATCGCAACCATCAATAATCACATTGGTGCAACTGGCAACATCAATGCCATCCCCGTTAGGGATAAGCATATTGTTCCATAACCTAATATCATTAACATGCACGCCGTCACAGTCTGAAAAAAGCGTACACCAAAAAGGCGATGACGTTATGAAAATGCCTTTCATGCTCACTCTACGGCAATTACTAAATACAAACATTTGATAAGGTCTTTCCTTGGGCTGAATCGGGCCATCACCAAGCCCGGAATCCACATGCCTGAAATTCTTCTTCTGCCGGGTATAGCGCGTTGTTAGTGTATCCAGCCTCTTGGCAATATGCGATTCAAAAAAAACTTCTCCGTTACCGTCTACCCGTCCTTCTCCTGTGATGCTTATATTTTCCGCATCTTCTGTAAAAAACATTCCCCGGCGTACCGCATTAAATGATTTGTCAGGAATATTAAGTTCATAGTCGTTAAGATTAGGGCTGCCTTTTAATATTGCGCCGCTTTGCAGGTATAAATGAACGTTGCTTTTAAGATGTACTGTTCCGATTATAAAAGTGCCATCCGGGATGACTACATCGCCTCCTCCGTTAGTGTTACAGGCATCTACTGCTGCCTGTAATGCTTTTGTACAAATTTCCCCTGAATTTGCAACAGCACCATAAGCAGTAATATTATATTGATTTGTTTGGGCAAAGCTATTCTGTGTTATTAAAACAAAGAATACAGCTAAGCCAATTAAATTAATAACATACTTGTTAATTTGTAGTTGTTCTACCATAAATATTAGTAAAAGGTCAAAAATTGGTATTAGATAAAATAGGCGACTGCCGTATATATATTAGCAGTATAATTGTTGAGTAAATTTATATGACTATGAATTTATACTATAGCAATAATGTTAAGTTCTATAGCAATAATGTTAATACGCAGCCGTATTTAACTTTTAATTACATTAAAGCCCGTATAGATTATACTTATACACCAGAGGTTAATAACCAGCATTCAGTTATTTAATATGATTAATAAAAAATATTACTTATTGACGGTGGATATTAATATTTACCGGGAGTGAGGGCAGACAGAGATACATTTCCTTTTTTTAGCGGAATTAGTATATAATTATTACAAACACGAGAAAACTAATCTGTTAATTCCTTTTCTTTTTTAAGAATAATAGCATACTCAGAAGGAACCATTCCGTATTCATCTTTAAATACCTTTGAAAAATAAGTTGGATTGTTAAAGCCTACCTCGTAAGCGATATTGGCGATGCTTAACTGGCTTTTTTCTAATAACTGAACGGCTCTTTTTAACCGAACTGTTCTAATGCAATCAACTGGTGTTTTACCTGTAAGCGCTAATAACCTTTTGTAAAGAGATACCCTGCTTAATGCCATTTGACTGCTCAATTCTTCAACAGAAAAATTATGGTTAGTAATATTCTTTTCTATGCAGTCAAAAACACTTTTTAAAAATTTTTCATCCTCAGAAACTATCGCTAAATCCTGAACTCGGATCTCCATTTGTTTTTGATAGGTTTTTTTCAGCGTTTGCTGCATAGATAATAACCCATTAATTTTTGAAAGCAAGATCTCAAAGTTAAATGGCTTTGATATATAATCATTTGCACCATTTGTCAATCCAATTAGTTGATCCTCCTCTTCGGTTAAAGCTGTTAATAAAATTATAGGTATATGAGTTGTACGGCTATCACTTCTAATTTTATGGCATAAATCTATACCATTCATTCCGGGCATGCTTACATCGCTTACAATTAAATTTGGGTGCAGAGCGAGTGCTTTCTGCCATCCTTCATTCCCGTTTGCCGCCTCTATAATATTAAATATGTGCTTTAAATTATCTTTTAAATAAAACCTTAAATCATCGTTATCCTCTATTAATAAAACCAGCGGCTTTTTCTCTGAGTCTAAAGAATGTGTTGTTGATTTTGAAATATGATTTACCTGTTTAACAGTTGGTGCTATTGACACAGGCTCATCGTCAATAATTAAGGGCAAACGTATAATAAAGCAACTGCCATTGCCTGGTTCACTTTCTACATAAATGTCGCCGTTATGCATTTTTACAAATTCATGGCTTATAGATAATCCTATTCCGCTTCCCTGGTTTAATAAACTTTCGGGTAGGCTAACCTGGAAAAATCGCTCGAAAATCCTTTCTTGTTTTTCTTTAGGTATTCCTATTCCGGTGTCCAACACTTTTATTTCCAGTAATTGTTTATCATGTTCAACAGCGCATGTATCTACCATGCTTAACAAAACACTAATCTGCCCGCCTGATGGTGTGAATTTGAATGCGTTTGAAAGTAAATTAAATAATATACGCTCTATCTTATCATGGTCAAATCTTGTAATCAGAGAATTAATTTCACTATCAAATAAATAACCAATGCGATTTTGATCAGCCAAATCAGTAAAAGAGGAAGATACTTCTTTTATAAACTCAACAATATCACCTTTTTTTAAATTAAGCTTTAATTCCTTGAACTCCATTTTCCTAAAATCGAGTAATTGATTCACCAGGTTTAACAAGCGCCTGCCATTTCTTTTTATCATTAAAAGTTGATTTCTATGTTCTGGTTTATCAATACCATTGATCAGCATATCAATTGGTGATATGATCAATGATAGGGGCGTTCTAAATTCATGACTTACATTTGTGAAAAATTTGATCTTCATTAGGTCAAGATCATGCATACGTTGCGCCTCTTCCCGTTCACTGGCAATTTTTCGCTCAACCTCTAGTTTGTCCTGCCTGGATTCAAATTCCTTTTTCAATTTAAGTATCCCGCGATGGCGGATGTAGAATAATATGCATACGATTATAAAAAAATACAATCCATAAGCAAAAGACGATTTCCAAAACGGAGGCAGTATGGTTATATTTAAAGCAATTACCTTTAAATCATTTGTTTGATTCGTGTTTTTTGCTTTTACTTTAAAAACGTAGTCGCCGGCATCAAGATTGGTATAGGTTGCCTTGCGCGAAGTGTTTGGTGAGGTTAACCATCCTTTATCAAACCCTTGCAGCATATATTGATAGGTTATTTTATCAGGGTTGAAATAATCACATGCAGCAAATTCAATGCTAAATACATTTTCATTATGATTTAAAATCAAAGACCTGGTTACTGTGATTGATTTTGTTAAAACTACTTTTCCGCCAATAGTGTCTCCAACATTAACACTTTTATTAAACAATTGAAAATCAGTAAATACTAATTGGGGTTTTATATTAATTGAATTTATATTTTCGGGATTGAATATATTAAACCCATAAGCCCCACCGAAAATCAGCTCGCCGTTTTTGGTTTTCAAGGCTGCATTTGCATTAAATTCATTGCCTTGCAGTCCATCAAATTCGTTATATTTATGAATTTCATATTTATAATCACCGTTACTTTGTAGTAATTTGATACTTGCAAGCCCATTTGCTGTGCTCATCCAAATCCGGCCGATATTATCTTCCAATATATTCCAGATATTGTTACTCGGCAAACCTTGTTTTTGTTCAATGTTTATGAATTTACCGGTTTTAGGATCTAAAATGCTTAACCCATCTTTAGTTCCTATCCATATCAGTCCCCTGTTATCCTCAATAATGCTATTCACATCATCAGCAACCAGGCTATTATGATTTTTAGGCTGATTAACATAATGCCTGACTATACCTGTATTCCTTTCAATAACATCAACACCTTTATCCCGCCCTATCCAAATATTTTTCTGCTTGTCTTCATACATAACCGAAGTATAGTCAGACAACATTGAATAATGAGGATGTTTGAAATCATTTGCCCCTCTGTCATAAACATTTAAGCCTCCGGCAAAAGTACCAACCCATAATTTCAAGGATGAATCTTCAATAATACTATATACACGATCATCCGAAATGCTGCCCGGAACGTTATCTTTATGCCTATAGTGAATAAATTTCCTTCCATCCCAACAGTCTAAACCGCCAAAATAAGTCCCTATCCATAATTTATGCTCATGATCCATGCATAAGTTAATAATTACATCATTTGATAAACTATTAGGGTTTGCCGCATCATGCTTAAATTGAGTATATTTTTTAGTTTTTTTATCGAAAAATATTAACCCACCTCCATTTGTACCTATCCATAAATCGTTGTTTTCATCTTCTACAAAACAATCTACATCTTCATAAGGTAAACTGGAATTATCCAGAATATAGTGGCGGACAAGCGGAAATTGAATTATCCCTTTATGATAGTAACTTATACCTTGTTTAAAGGTGCCTGCCCATATAATACCTGTATTATCCTTATATAATACCACACTATTCCCACGTAAAGATTTCGGATCGTCGTACCTATTCATCAGGTAATTAACTTTATGGGTTGTTTTATCAATTAAATTAATTCCTCCATGATCAGTGCCAATCCAAATGGTGTTATTATCTCCCTGTACTATATTATTAATCACATTTGAGTTAAGGCTGATTCCGGAACCCCCTTTAACATAATTTATAAGATTATTCAACAGGGTATTATAACAATAAACTCCCATTGAGTTTCCGGGAACATATAGCCAAATATTTTGGTCATTATCAAGCGTAGCAGCATACGATTCGGGCTTATAATCGTTTGCTTTAGATAAACTATAATCTCTTAATAAAATCTTATTTGAACGGGTATCTAATTTGTCAATAACACCATCATTATAAATTAGCCAAACAAAATCATTCTGCCCAACTATTTCAGCTACATTATTTGAATGGAGAGCTATTTTAGAGTTTGCTGAAGCGCTGTAAAAAACGGTGCTCTTGCTTTCAGGCTTATAGCAATAAATGCCTTTATTAGCTGTTATAAACCAGAAATCTCCCTTGTTATCCTTTTTAATTGATGTCAACTGATCTGTAAAAACATGATAACGGCGTAGTTCAGGTAAAATATTATTTGAGAATTTTTCATTACCGGGATCATACATACTCAAGCCATTATGTGTATACAACCACATTTTATTATCCGGCCCTTCATAAATGTGTACAACATAATTGTCAAACAGCGAGTTGTCATTGGCTGCATCATGCTTGAATACTTTAAATTCGTACCCATCATACCTGTTTAAACCCGAGGTTGTGCCAAACCACATAAAGCCCTTCGCATCTTTATAAATACAATTTACCCTATTATTAGAAAGCCCGTTTGTTATATCTAATTGAGAAAACTGATATTCATTATTCTGCGCATATAACCCCTGCGACATTATAATAAATAATGCAATTGATATATAAATCTTGAAACCCATAATTGGCAATTGGTTACAGTTATGAAACTGAGGTATACTATTTACTAAGTTATTTATTAAATGTGTAAAACACACTAATAAAGTTAAATAAAAGTATCAGAATATAATTTTAAATTCTTTTTGGCAGACAAATTCGTATTATTACTCTGTTAATTTTCTATCAAAATAATATGTTTAATGTAAATAAGCTTATTAATAGCATTCACTTGCCATAACAACTCATTCCCAATAAGTTCGGATATAGCTCAAATATCTGATTATTATAAATTAAGAGTAAACTAGTTATTTAGTATTATAACTTCTTAATTTATTGCGGATATAATTGCCGGTTTCTGTAAGTTGCGACGATGTCCAGCCACCATTTGAAGGTGACCTTGGTTTTAAAATAGAACATAGTTCGCCAGGCTTATCAGATACTGACCAGTTTACCCAACTGATGTGGTTGGTTTCCAAAAAATCAAACCATGCTTCCCATTGTGTGTAGTCAATGTGGCCGCTTCCTGATGCTTCCGTCCCATTACTTTCAGTCACAAAAATTGGAATATTTTTACTTAGTGCATAAGCACAGTCATCCCTTAACCACTGCCCGTGTGTTGCAGCATAATAATGAACAGTGTACATAATATTCGAGTAACCTGTTAAAGGAGAATCAGCCACATCACGAATTTTCTGATCCCAGTGAGGGCAACCCACAATAATAATGTTCTTGGTGTCATACTCTCTTATGCCGGCTATAACTGCCTGAGCATATGATTTAACCTGTGGCCACGATTGTGTGTTATTAGGCTCATTAAGTATTTCATATAAAACATTAGGGTACTTACCATATTGAAGTGCCATCAGTTTAAAAAACGCAACTGCTTCATCCTGATGGAAAGCTTCGCAATGCCAATCTATAATTACATATGTGCCTTTTGCAATAGCAGCATCAACAACAGTTTTAATATTATTTAATTGATCTCCCTGATCATTCAAATATCCGTTAGCGCCTTCAACTCCCATAGAAGCTCTTATTATATCTACCTTAAAATCATCGGTTAGCCAATTTACTACATTAGCGTTCCAATATTGGGGCCAGTAGGTGCTCCAACCTAAGCTTTGCCCCCTTAGGCTTATAGTTTGGCCGCTTTGACTTTTAAGATATCTGCCGGAAACATAAAGTTGTCCATATTTATTCACGGGCAAAGATTTCAATGAATCTTGCGATAATTGGTGATCTTTTCTTACTGCTACCAGATTAGTAGCCTTAAGTAAGTTGCTATTTGCAGCCTCATTTTTTTTAAACGATGTAAAAACCAACAGTATAAATATTGGCACTAAAAATAATTTCAAAGTTTTCATAAAATATTTTTTGCTTGATTAACAAATTCAAAATTGATTACCAATTAAAAGTTATCACGGGGTGTGTTTCCCTATTAGATGGAACAACCATGTTTACTACATTATTTTGAAACCGATAGTTTAGAAATACACGGCCATTTATTAGTATGGAGCCGGGTTTTTTAGCGCAGTACGCTTTAAATAAACCGCCTTCATAAAGCGTAACCTGTGCTTTTTTAACTGTATTATACTGCTTTATTATAGTAGCCGGAGCATTATATTTTTGTGTTAACCCCAAAGCAGCGAAGCCATTTTTAATTGGAACTATATAATATAATTTATAACCTAGCCGTGGTAAGCTTACCTTATACTGCTGGTATTTTTTTGCTATTTTAAGCTGCTTTGAAAAATATTCATAAATAGCAAAGCTGTTACCATCAATACCATCAACATCAGCCGCGCAAAATTTACCTGAAACGCTATCTGCATCGGCTGCATTGAAAATTCCTAATAATCCTGTATGGCCAACTGATGAAAACGCTTTAAATATTTTTTTAGCCTGTAGCTGGAAAAGGCAATCGGCAGTAGGTAATAACGGTTTTTGCGAATGTATAATGCGGCCATCATGAAAAACCAAGGCGTTTAAAATGTCGAAATTCTGACTTCCGGGCTTATCGGTAATATATATAGGGCCGCAATTTAATGCCCGGGCAATAGCATGGTAAACTGCATTGGGATTATTTGATTCGAACATATCAAAATCCGGATAAACCATTTGAGAAAAATATACCGAATTATAAATAGCCTGCAAAACATGAGCTGCCGCATTCCCTTCCTGCATATTATAGCCTTCACTTTTTTTGTAAGGGAAATAATCTTCTACCGTACGGGCGACAGCTGATGTGCCAAAATTCAAATAAGCATCCGGTGTCATATCCATACAATTTATTAGGGCACCATTGAAATATTTATTAGATGATGCATATATAGCCTGGTGTATTTTTGCTGAAAGAGAGAAAACAGGATAATTATTTAGCGCCATTCTTTCTGCAACTAACTGGTTATCAACTTTTGTAAAATCAAAACCCTGTTGTTTAAAATAGCTATACCATTGGTCGTAAAATTTTGACAGTGATTCCGTTTCTGGCTTAATAAAATAGTAGGTCTTTTTATTGGTGGTAGTGTCCAACCAGGTGCCGCTGCCCTGTGTCCATGAGAAAAGATCGTTTTTATACTGTTTACCAATTTCAGATTCGGGGTCAATACCATTCCAGTAACCGTTAAAAGCATGCCAAACGCCTGTATATTTTATCCCAAAATCCTTTTTTAAACGGTTATTCATGCGAATAAAACCATTAGGAAATTTCTTTGGATCGGGTGATTGTGATTGGAGTTGGCCGTCTTTACTCTGAAACCAGCCATCATCTATCAACACCCATCCTAACGGAAAATGATGGTCTGTAAACGTTTTAACACTACGAATAACTTCCTCTTCATTTAGGTTTTTACCCATTTCTGATGAATTCCAGGTACACCAGCCTATATATTTGAAAGGCTCCGGAAATTTCTTTTTATCACGCAAGTCCTCTGGCCTACCCATAGCCAGTAAAGCGCTCTGATATATTTTTGCAAATAATTGATACGGATTTTTGCCAAAAGCGATGGCAATTGCCGGAATTGACCCCTTTATTTCGCGGGCATCAAGACTCACTGATTTACTACCCCATTTATTTCCTTGTGAACCCAGCGTAGTCCTGTAGCCATCACCACTCAAGGGCACTGCTGCGCCGTAAGTTCCGTCTTTATATCGCCAATAAAAAAATTGCACATCATTATCTGGCATTGATAGGGCAGATTTCAGATCAATGGGCTTTGACCAGCTATTCCAGGGTTTATAGCGCCAAATAACAACGCCAGCGTTTATGTTGATCAGATCATTAAAATACAAACCAATGAAATCGTTTGCCTTAGCCTGTAGAGGATGCGATACCTGCAGGTAAAAAATATGTACCCCATTTATTTCCTTTTTATTAATAACAAAGCCAGTATCAACTTTTTTCCCGTTGAAAAGTATGGTTGGTATACCTATGCTCTCCATTTCCGCTGATTTATTAGTGATATTATTCTGCGCAAATACGGTTAAAGCGCCTAATAATAATATCAAAATAAGATAAGGCAACCTCATAGTTATTGATCGGTTTAGAAATTCGCGCTTATTATTTAACATACCTTATTCATTCAAATCATTTATACTCAGAAAAGTGAGGTTATTATTTGTAAGCACTCTTTTCGACTCGAACGTTACAGTTTTCTTTTCGCCGGGAATAAGATCAAAGTAATTGTCAGAAAAAATGATCGAGTCATCACCCACCGAAATTCTTAAATTCTTCAGCAAGTGAGCCGCCGACAAACTAACTGTATAAGTATCGCCGCTTTTAGTTAATGCGTATTTAACAGTAGTTTTTATAAGATCAAGATCTTTAGGATGTTCAAAATAAAGATTATTTTGAGACAGCTCCCTACCTTGCTGTAAAAGACGAACGTTAAGGAAAATTGCTTTACGGTCAGCTCTTTTTAACAGGTCATTTATTGCTATACTATAAAAGTTGCCACTACTATTTGCAGGTATTACAGCCGGGAGAGTTTTCCGACTTAAAACCTGACCGTTAAGATTCATTAAACGCACCTCTAATTGGGCATTAATGGCTTTTAAACTATCAGATACAACGTATACATTTATAGTATCGTGTTTAATTTCCGGAGAAACCAACACCTTTTCAAAAGCCCGTTTAGCTTCATACTGAAGCGCCTTCCAATGCCCGTAATAATCCATACTCGACCATGAGGCAACGGGCCAGCAATCATCCAATTGCCAGTATAATGACCCCATGCAAAAAGGTTTTGCCCTTCTGTGTGCTTCAATAGCTAATTTTATGCCCTCGGCCTGTAAAACCTGGCCCGTGTATAAAAAATCGGTAAAGGGAGCCGGCACCTTATACCATTTTTTCATATAAGTAAGAATGGCTCCATTACCGGTGTACGACTTTTGATGAGACTTCATCACATCTGAATAAATATTATAATCGGCAGGTATGGCAAATGTTTTTATGGTTTCGATATCAGGAAACGACTGAAATCCGTATTCCGTCATAAAAGGGCCTATATTATCTAAATAAACCTCCATTGGGTTGATACCTTTTGCTACATCCCAATAATAATGCACATCGCCTGAGGTACGGCTATCATGGTTATACAGCGAATAATTACTGGCCTGCGGCGAGCTTGACCAATAAAATCTGTCATTATCATAAGCCTTCACTACGGCAGGGAGTATTTGATGGAAAACATCTTTGTAAGCGTTGATGATGGTAATTGAGTCTTGCTTATCTCTGAAAGCACCTTTAGCTGTGCCCCAAAAATCAGAACCCATGAAAGCAGCTACCTCGTTATTGCCGCAATAAAGTGCTATTGAAGGGTGATTGCGTAAACGCTTTACATTTTGTACTGCTTCCTCATAAACATTCTGTTTAAAATCTTCCATTGGTGGAACCATAGCGCAGGCAAACATAAAATCCTGGTATATCAGTATCCCGTTCTCATCACACAGATCATAAAATAAGTCGTTTTCATAAATACCTCCACCCCAAACACGGAGCATATTCATGTTACTTAATACAGCGGTATGTATAACATGTTCATATCGCTCTTTAGTTACCCGCGTTAAAAAGTTATCCTGGGGAATATAGTTAGCACCTTTCATGAACATCTTTACTCCATTCACTAAAAAGTAAAATGAATTACCTTTTTCGTTTGATTCCTGGATCAGCTCAACGGTTCTCATACCGTGTCTCACTTCTTTTTCAGCAACTACTTTCTGTCCATCTTTTAAAACAACCCTGAAGTTGTATAATTTGTGCGTACCATAGCCATTAGGCCACCATAATTGCGGATGTGCTATACTAAAACTGCAAACTAGATTAGTTTTACCCGTATCAAGGTGTATATTTTTCGAATACAATGGTGTAGAACTACCATCTGCAAAAACCTCCAGATGCTTTACACCTGCTGTTAAACTTTCAACTTCAAGCATAGCCTCAAGGTTGGCACGATCGGCGGTTAATTGTTTTTGCCTTATAAAAAGGTCGTTTATTGCAACGCCATTCATCGCCTCCAGGTAAACCGGCCGCCATATGCTTGAAGTGACAAATCTCGGTCCCCAATCCCACCCATAATGATAACCGGCCTTACGTGTAAAAACGCTTACCTTGGGTGCCCCATGGTCATTATCGCTAGCCGGCACCCTGAATGGTAAACTATTATATAAAGCCTCCCCTGTTTTAGTGGGCGAATGAAAATAAACTACAAGTATGTTATTTCCGCTTTTAAGTTGTGGCTTTACATCTGTTTTCCATGTCCTGAACATGTTATCGGCCACTAAAACCTTTATCCCATTAACATATACATCGGCATAAGTATCCAGGCCTTCAAAAACCAGATAGAGCCTTTCGCTCTTTAGTAGCTTTTCATCAGCTTTAAAAGTAGTTTTGTATTCCCAGTCTTCACGGTCTATCCATTGCAAATCCTTCTCATTAGTGCGGTAATAAGGATCATTGATCTGTTTATTCTTCAGCAGATCAGTATGCACAGTACCGGGAACAGTAGCATTACTCCAGGTGCTGTCACCAACCCTTCTGAATTGCCAATCGCCACTTAATTTTATCATTTGCTGCGCATTAGATTCACTATAAAACACTACTAATAAGATAATTATTAAAATAATTAGCAAGAATGTTTTTTTATATCTAATAAGTATATCCATATGAAGATCCATATCAGCTTTTATATTTTTACTGTTATTGCTTTGCCAGTATATGTAATCACCTTATCTGCTCTATTTACAATATTAACATTAGCGCCATGTTCGCCATTAACCAAAACAATATTAAACGTATGCTTTTTAAGCATCCCATTGAAGCTGCCTTTAGTATCTGAGATGGTTAGCTGGTGCGTTTTATCATTCCAACTGAATTTGAAGGTGGCATACTTACCTTTTTCGTAATTATAATTATCGTTTTCATCCTCATAATACTCAAACTGGCCATCAGCACCGGGATATACTCTTAGTTCGATATTATTAGCTGGTTTTTCAGTTGCATATTGCATTACCGGGCCCATCGGTATAATAGATCCTGCTTTAATATAAAGCGGTATAATATCTATAGGCGCTGCAGCGGCAATGGTTTGGCCGCCATCATACTGTTTACCGGTATAAAAGTCATACCATTTTGCTGGTGCAGGCAAGTACACGTTACGGGTTGTTTTGCCCGTGGCTGCGCTGCTGCCGGTATACATTGGTTCGGTTACCGGGTTAACTAAAAACGCCGGCCCAAACATATATTGATCTGGAATACTGTATATGTTCTTATCGTTGCGGAAATCAAAGGCAAGAGCACGCATTATGGTGTAATTTTCGGTAGTTACACGGCCGGCAAGCGAGTAAATATATGGCAGCAATCGGTAACGCAATTTATCATATTTGAGCAGAATAGCTTTGGTGTTTTCATCCCAATTATTAGAGAACAATGCTCTTTCGCCCTTACCGTGAATACGCATAATAGGGCTGAAAGTACCGAACTGAAACCAACGGGTAAACAGTTCACGATTTTCAGGAAGCGACCAGTCAGGGATACCATCGGGTGATGTTTTTGATATATAACCGCCAATGTCTGACGTCCAGTAAGGAATACCCGATGCGCAGGCATTTATACCCTGCGGAACCTGATTTCTTAAAGCGTTGAATGTGGTAGTAACATCAGACGACCATAACGTAGCGGCATTACGCTGCTCACCGGCAAATGATTGCCTGATCAAAAAGAAAGCCCTTTTATTTGGAATATCCTTACGCCAGCCCTGGTAAATACCTTTAGAATGTTCAAGAGAATAGGTGTTGAAATAATCTATGCCTTTGCCTACCGAGAAATCTGCTTTACGGCGTTCATCAAGCAATGCACCATTATCAGGCTCACATTGGTCAACCCACCAGGCATCCCAACCGTAGCGTTTTACTACGCTGTCACGGGCCTGTTGCCAATATAGCGCTCTGGCTTTAGGATTATGCGCATCATAATAAGTATCCCATGTATGGGTAACAAAATTATCCCAGGTGATAGTGGTAAGATACCCCTTGCTTTTTAGCGCATCATAGTCTTTAGTACCACTGCCGAATACTGGCCAAATAGATATCATAGCGTGGATGTTCGCCTTGTGCAATTCATCAATCATACCTTTTGGATCTGGATACCTGTCGTGGTTCATTACATGGGAGCCGATTGGCAGCGGTGCCCACCAATACCAGTCCTGAACCAATACATCAACCGGAATATTATTTTTACGGTAATTATCCTTAACGCTCAATATCTCCTGCTGGCTTTTATACCTATCCTGCGACTGGAACAATCCAAATGCCCATTTGCCAAACATTGGCGCTTTACCCGTTGCTATACGGTAAAGATTAATGATATGGTCAAAATCAGGGCCATAGAAGAAATAGTAATCAACCTGTTTGCCGCTTTCTGATACGTATTTAAATTTTGTATTGCCTGCCTCAGCGCCATAAAAATTTGATGCAGAATAATTATCCCACATTAAACCATAGCCTTTGGTTGATAGTAATACAGGTATGGCACCAGTCATATACTTGATCAGCATATCCTGGTTACGGCCTTTGTAGTTGATGGATAATGTGTCCTCAGGGTGGCAACCCAAACCAAACAACGCTTCATCGGCAGGAGAATTAAACTGGCTACTGCAATTATAGGTATTGATGCCCGCTATGGTTGCCGCCCGCATACTTTTATTATCTTCTTTGTCTTCAGTGGTTATTATATGACCATTTTTGTCGAAATAAGTAATGGCATTGGTAGCCTTATTAATTACAAGTTTCAGTTTCGTGGTGGTGATAATAACAGAGCCTTTGGCTTCTGTTACTTTAAAGCTGGTTTTTGTTAACCACTTATTGTTTACAACTAATGATTCCTTTTTAGAAAACTCATCGAACACAGTATATTTTACTTCAATAATATCATCCCGGCATATTTTAATCTTCATCAATCCTTTGTCGAGCGCAAAAGTGACTCCATCCGCTTCAGTATTGTAAGATTTAATTGCCGCATTAGCAGGATTTACATTAACTAGACTAATAAGTAGAAGTATAATTATAACTAAAAAAGATATTTGCTTAAGCAAACTTAAGTGCCGATTTAACATAGTCTATTAATTAGTAAAGTAGTTGTAATTGGGTTACAGAATTTTAGCGGTAAAACTATTGCTTATGATTTTAACAATATGATACAAAAGTTAATGTTTAGTATAACAAATGTTAATGTAACCCTATCTCAACCGGTTTTCTTGAAATCATTAAGTAACATTTTTGATTCGTTAACATTAATGCTATAAATGGAATCAAATCAGGTATACCAAATAAAATATATGATTTATCTTGCCATAATTATTAGAGAACGTTTGACTTAGCTTTTTTACTTTCAACACATATATGAAGTTTCTACGATCTTCTGATTTTACCTGGGTAAATTAGAACCTTACCGACCAATCCGTAACCTGTAAACAAAATTTAATGAAATTTAAAATCTTAGCCCTGTCATATCTGATATTGACGTTTTCGCTGTTTGCATCATTCGCTCAATCCGGTAAAACTTATTTGGTAAAATCTCCTGACGGCATTATCAATTTTAAAATAACAGCAGGAAAAACAATTAACTGGTCTGTAAATCATGCTGATGACGAAGTGATAAGCTCTTCAGAAATTTCTATGACTTTGGCTGATGGCGAAGTGCTGGGCAAAAACGTGCAGGTAAAGCACGCTAAAACCATAACAACAGATCAATTTATTAGAACGCCTTTTTATAAAAAAGATTCGGTACGTGATAATTACAATCAACTAACCCTTGTTTTTAAAGGCGATTATGGGTTGATCCTGAGGGCATATAATGATGGGATTGCCTATCGTTTTTTTACACAGAAAAAAGGAGAAATAACGATCTTAAGTGAAGAAGCGAATTTTAACTTTATAAATGATGACAAAGCTTTTCTGCCCTTTGTAAACGATTATCGCAATAAAGATAAATATACCACATCGTTTGAAGCACACTATAATCAAATGAACATATCAGAACTCACTAAAGATTCTTTGGCATTTTTGCCGGTATTAGTTGATGTAAATGCTCAAAAAAAAGCAGTAATACTGGAAGCTGATATTCAGGATTATCCCGGTATGTATCTAACATTGGGAGGGCAGCACGATTTGCAGGGTGTATTTGCAAAGTATCCAACTGAAGAAACAACCGGAGGTTACCATAATATTAATTACGTTGTTAATAAACGGGCAGATTACATTGCCAAAACCAATGGCACCCGCAATTTTCCCTGGCGTGTGGTAGTGATTAGCAGTACTGATAAGCAATTGGCTAATAACGATATGATGCAAAAGCTTGGTGCTCCCTCAAAATTAAAAGATTATTCGTGGATAAAACCCGGTAAAGTTGCCTGGGACTGGTGGAATGACTGGAATCTATCTCATGTTGATTTTAAAGCCGGAATTAATGTCTCCACCTACAAATATTACATTGATTTTGCAGCAGCAAATAAGCTGGAATACATCATTATGGATGAAGGCTGGTCGGACGAGAATGATTTGAGCAAATACAAAATTGATGTACAGCAAATTGTAGATTATGGTAAACAAAAAAATGTAGGTATTATTCTCTGGTCTTCATGGTATGCCTTACATCTTAATACCGACTCAATATTCAGCAAATTTGCTAAAATGGGGGTCAAAGGTTTTAAAATTGATTTTATTGACCGTGATGACCAAAAGATGGTGAGTTCTTTATCAGCCATAGCAAAAAAGGCTGCTGACAATCATTTACTGGTTGATTTTCATGGCATGTACAAACCCAGCGGCTTACAGCGCACTTATCCCAACATTTTAAATTTCGAGGGTGTAAAGGGGCTGGAAAATATGAAGTGGGGCACCACCGATCAGCCGGTTTACGATGTAACTATTCCTTTTATCCGTATGGTTTCCGGGCCGATGGATTATACACCGGGAGGTATGCGTAATGCCAATAAAGATAGCTACCGGCCCATTAACTCAAACCCAATGACCCAGGGCACCCGCTGTCATCAATTGGCTATGTATACCATATTCGAAGCCCCACTGCAAATGCTTGCCGATAATCCGACCATATACCAGCGCGAACAGGAATGTACAGATTATATTGCAGCAGTGCCAACTACCTTTGATGAAACACAAGCGATCGATGGAAAAGTGGGTGAATTTGTAAGCATAGCACGTAGAAAAGGAACTACATGGTTCGCAGGAGCTATGACTAACTGGGATTCACGTGAAATAACGATAGACCTTTCCTTTTTGGGTGAAGGTAACTACCGCGCCATTCTGTTTGAAGACGGTATAAATGCGGACAAAGATGCTACTGATTATAAAAAGACCATAATAAATGTAAGTGCAAAAGATAAACTAAAAATTACTATGGCATCTGGTGGTGGATGGGCAGCCAGATTTGAAAAGTTAAACTAATCCTGAGCTTAATTAAATTAACGCAAGACAAATTATGAAATTGCATTTTACAACTAACTTATACCGCATAGTTCCGTTTATTATTGCCTGTTCTATAATCGCATGTACGGCACGTAAAAAAAGTATAAATGAAATTTCGACCACTAGTTCGGATACCGCATTAATACTGTTGAAAAATGCAAAGCATTACATGGTGGATACCAACGCTACAAAAGAAACTTCGGCACTTTTTTATAATCTTCGCGAAATCGCCAAAACTAAAGTAATGTTTGGCCACATGGAAGATAATATGAATGGCTATGGTGGCTGGACCAATGAACCTGGCAGAAGCGATGTTTTTGATGTAACCGGAGCCTATCCCGCAGTTTATGGTTTTGATTTCGGATCGATCACCTCTTTCCACCCTAGCAATTATACTGATGAGCAAATACAGAAAATACATGACCGGGTAATAGAAGCTTATCAGCGCCGTGGTGTGATCACCTTTTCATGGCATTATAGCAATCCTGTATCAAAAGGCAGTTTTTATTGGGCGCAATCACCCGTTAACGCGGTAAGTGAGATATTACCCGGCGGCCAATATAACCAGGTATTTAAAAAAAGTTTGGAGCAAATCGCTGACTTTGCTGCCAAAATCAAATACAAGCATAAATTGATACCTGTTATTTTCAGGCCATTCCATGAACTTAATGGAGATTGGTTCTGGTGGGGACAGGCACATTGCAGCACTGAAGAATATAAAGCGCTTTATCGCTATACGGTTACTTATTTAAGAGATACTTTACATGTCAGAAACTTTTTATACGCTTGGTCGCCAGATTGTGGCTTCACTTCGCGTGAGCAGTATATAGAACGTTATCCGGGCAACGGATATGTAGATATCCTGGGCCTGGATGATTACTTCGACCTAAAAACAGGTAAATCTCCTAAAGTAGCTGCCGGAAAGCTTAAAATAATCTCAGATCTTGCCCTTGAACAACACAAAGTGGCGGCATTTACCGAAACAGGGCTCGAAAATCTTACTCAAGCCGACTGGTATACCACTATGTTGTTAAAAGCGCTTAAGGATGAACCCGTGCAGATCGCTTACGTAATGGTATGGTCTAACCGACCAAAATCATATTGGACACCCTATAAAGGACATCCGGCGGAAGCCGATTTTTTAAAGTTTAAGAATGATTCCCTTATGCTTTTTGGGGATAACTTGGCACAAATTTACAAAGTCAAATAAAACCAGTTTTTTAATATAAATTGATAATCAATTATTTATTAGTATTGTTTCAATTATTTGCCTTATGTAATTGATATTTTGGTTTAACTGATTCTCCTTATCTGATGTCAAAAAGTATACCTTTTCCCGGCAATGCAAATGACTCAAAATAAATTTTTACCCATAAGGATATTTTTGTTTTTCTCTGAGTTTTCCTGTTTTAATTTTATTTAAATATTGTCAATTCAATTGGATGAAAATTAAAAACCAGGCAAGAAGTGACTTCTTTTGTTTGAAAATTTACAATTTTATACCTAAAATTTAGTGAAAATATAATATAAGTTTAATAAATTGCATCTTTAAATTGTTATGAACAAACATATCAGTGATGAGCAACTAATTAATTCTCTTAAACAGGGAGATGAGGCTGCTGTTACTGAAATTTATAAAAGATATTGGAAAAAATTACTAGCGGTTGCATACAATCACACTAAAGACAAATCATCAGCTGAAGAAATTGTTCAGGATGTTCTTATAAAACTTTGGGATAAAAGAGCAGATGTAAAGATTGATTCATTGCCAAACTATTTGGCAACGGCGGTTAAATACAGGGTGCTAAACGCTGTCTATCGTGAAAAAAGGCGTAATGAAATAGCTCTTAATGTTTATGGTAGTAATGACCGTGATTTGGCTGATGAAAAAATTTATGCAAGTTTCTTAAACGAATATATTAATGGTGTGGTTGATAAACTGCCCGAAAAATGTAAACTTGTTTTTAAATATAGCCGAGAGCAAGGCAAAAATATCCCGCAGATTGCATTTGAAATGAATATTGCCGAAAAAACTGTTGAAGCTCATCTTACCAAAGCATTAAAATCTATCAAATATTCTCTTCGTAATACTGGCCTTCTTCTTTTGGCCTTCTTTATTTTCTTTCTATAATCAATTCTATCTGCTTAGTATTAGTTTATGCTTTTGCTCCGCATATCTAAGTATCTATAAAAATAATTTATTTACTCACTAAGGGTAAACCACTACTTTATGTGACTTTACTGTAATTACCATAATAAAATCATGGAAGAGCAAGATTTAACCAACCTTATTAGAAAGTTTTTAGCCGGAGAGGCTAGTGATTCAGAGAAAAAAATACTGAATGACTGGTATTTGCAGCACAACGAAAAGGAGGTTGTATGGGATGCTGATTCTGCTGAAGAGGAAAAGGAGGTAGAAGCAAGAATGCTTATGCATATTAATAAACATGTTAAAGCAAGCAGGCCAGGGATCGTTTCCTTGAATAAAAGGTTTATTCAGAGGGCTGCGGCCGTAATTATAGGGTTTATGTTGTTATTAGGAGGCTATTCTTATTTTACCCAACGCAACCAGAGTATTAAGGTATTATCTGCAGCAATTATAGCGCCTGTTAAGTTTTCAGAAAACAAGTATGTGGTATTGCCTGATAGTAGTGTGGTTGTTCTTCATTCGGGCAGTAAAATTCAATATACTTTTAACGGAAAGAGAAGGCTGCTTACACTGGTTGGTGAAGCATATTTTGATATTAAGCACAAAGCAGATCAACCATTTGAAATACATACTGGCAACGTAACAACCACAGTTTTAGGAACAGCTTTTAATATCAAGGCTTATCCCGGCCAGGATGTTACGGTATCTGTAACCCGGGGTAAAGTAAGCGTACAGGACGGTAGTAAAAAAATGCTTGCGGTATTATTACCAAATCAGCAGGTTACTTACAGTGAGGTTGCAAAATCAACCAGCCTTAAAACGGTTGAATCAAAAGAGGTAATTGGCTGGGCAAAATCAGATATGCAACTTACCGACATGCCTTTTGAACAAGTTATAGAACGGCTGGACAGGCGTTATAACGTAAAAATTGAATTCAAAAACCCTGAGTTAGCTAAGTGCCTGATCACCGGAAGATTTAATGGTACTGAATCGCTCAACCAGGTTTTGCAAGTAGTAACAGAAACAATGAATTATTCCTATAAAATTGATGGTGAAACGGTAACCGTTGATGGGGCAGGATGTCAATAATATTAAACTAAAACTATTCTTTAACCCGAAAACTAACTCTATGCAAAAAATCTACAAACTATAAGTTCCCTTCCGCAGCTTTTTGAGGGATTCATCAGGTTGCAAAAAAAACTCCCCGGCCTTGGACAGCAATAGGGAGTTTAATTAAAAAATCATTCGATCATTTTTAACTTATACAAATAATGCAAAAAAAAACTGCTTTTGCAAAAAGGGCGTTCTACCCCTTTTTTAAAATATTTTCTCGTATTAACTGGTTGTTTATTATGAAATTAAGCGTTTGTTGTGGAGCCATATTAGTGTGCAGTTTGAGCCTGCTCGCTTCTTCCAAAACATCAGGTCAAAGTATCGACAAACAAAGCATAACCATACAGGTAGAGCATCAATCATTGAAAGCCGCCTTACAAAAACTCCAGGATCAGTCAGGGTTCAGTATTTTTTACCCCTCGGCTTTGGTTAATGCGTTTACTGATGTTAGCATAGATCATAAAACCCGCTCGGTTGCTGAAACTTTAAATCTTTTACTCAATGGTACCAACCTGGTTTATCACCAGGATGGTAGTAAGATTGTTATCTCACAAAATCTGGCAAAATTAATAACAAAAGATATAGTTGTTGACAAAGCCATACATATTATAGGTATAGTTACTGACGAAAAAGGCCAGCCTATAGCTGGTGTTACGGTACAGTCTAAATCTAATTACTCATTGAGTACAGCAACCGATCAAAATGGACATTTTCATATTGATCTTGCATCAGGCAACGATATTCTGATTTTCAGATTTATCGGTTATAAGACCAAAGAGGTTGCGGTAGCTGATCAAACTTCTTTACGGATCCATCTTGAAACTGCTACAGGCTCTTTAGATGAAGTTCAGGTAATTGGTTATGGCGAAACTTCAAAAAGAGATAATACAGGCTCAGTTAGCTCAATCACAGCTGAAGACCTTAGCAAACAAGTTATAGATAACCCATTGGAAGGCTTGCAAGGGCATATTGCAGGTATGCAAATAACTCAGGACAATGGATTACCAGGCGCGGCCGTAAGGGTTAATATTCGTGGTGCTTATGACCCTGTTTCAAGCGCGGGCTTTATACCATTATATGTTATTGATGGAGTCCCTTTTACTTTATTTAATGGAGGGCAGCCTGCTTCTGATAATCTAAACGCTTACGGTACAGATGGTGCCAATGGTGGCGTTAGCCCTTTTAGTATGATTGCCCCTGAAGATATTGAACGGATTGACATATTGAAAGATGCAGATGCAACTGCCATATATGGCTCACGTGGTGCTAATGGTGTGGTTTTGATCACTACAAAAAAAGGCAAACAGGGGCAAACGATTGTAAATATCAATGTAAATCATGGCAATGGAGATGTATCGCACTTTATTCCGATGATGAATACGCAGGAATATTTGCAAATGCGCCAGGATGCTTATGATAATGCAGGCGAAACACCTTCAGCCGCTAATGGTGGTCAGGATTTAACCGTTTGGAGCCAGACACAAAATACCAACTGGCAGAAATATTTTCTTGGAGGGACTGCTCACACTACAAACGCTACCGCTTCTATTTCTGGCGGGGATGCGCAAAACACCTTCCTTTTATCATCTACTTATCGCGATCAGGGAACAGTGTTTCCCGGTGATTATGGTGCAACTACCTTTTCAGGAAGATTAAATGCGGGCCATAAAAGTGCAAACGGAAGATTTTATGTAAACGCTTCTGTAAATTATTCATACATGGGCACCAATTTGCCATCGACAGATTTAAGCCAGCTTTACAACATACCTCCTAACTATCCGATTTACAATGCTGATGGTAGCTTAAACTGGGCTGTAAATAATCCGCTTTCCTACTTTATGCAGCCAACAACGGCTCAAACAACTAATCTGATCGCCAATGTTGATCTTTCTTACAAAGTTATTACCGGGTTAACATTAAAAGCAAACCTGGGTTATTCAGAAACAAGAATAAAACAACAGCAGGAAGACCCGGCAAGCGCTCAAAATCCGGATTACAGCCCGCAAAGCAGTCTTACTTATACTGATAATCAGAACGATAATTATATCATTGAACCACAGGCCGAATACACTAAGCAAATTGGCAAAGGCAAACTTGATGTAGTTGCCGGTACAACCTTTCAGCAAAATGTTGCAACAGGCATATTTGTTTATGGCACCGGGTATTCAACTGATCTATTGTTAAATACATTAGCAGCTGCGGGGTCAACACAGGTATATTATAATAATTATTCCCTGTATAAGTATACGGCATTTTTTGGCAGGGTAAATTATAATTGGGATCAGGAATACTTTATCGATGGAACTTTTAGAAGAGACGGTTCTTCACGTTTCGGAGCAGATCATCAATTTGGTAATTTTGGCGCGGTAGGTGCGTCCTGGATATTTTCTCAGGAAGACGCAATTAAAAACTTGCCATGGTTGAGTTTTGGTAAGTTTCGCGGTAGCTACGGTGTAACCGGTAACGATCAGATACCTAACTATCAATACCTGGCATTATTTAACCCAGGAGGATCTAATCGTACTTACGATGGTAGTTCAACGTTAGTAAGTTCATCAATCCCTAACCCTGATCTTCAATGGGAGCTATCGAAAAAATTAGATTTTGGGTTGGAATTAGGATTCTTAAAGAACAGGATCTTATTTAAAGCCGACTATTACCGTAATCGCAGTTCCGATATCTTAACTTATATTTCGGTACCTGAACAAACTGGCCAAAATGCTTATTTAGGAAATCTGAATGCTGTTATTCAAAACAAAGGCTTCGAGTTTGAATTAAATACCATCAATGTTAAAAGCTCAAATTTTAGCTGGACCACTAATGTAAACCTCACTTTTAACAGAGATAAGCTGGTATCATTCCCTGATCTGGCCGAATCATTTTATTCCAGTCAATACGTGGTAGGTATGCCGGTTACGGTGCCAATGTTATACCACTATACAGGCCCTGATGCTAAGACCGGATTACCTACTTTCCAGGATAAAAACAATGACGGCAGCATTGATCAAGGCGATCTTTCTCTTGCGCCATACGGGCATCCGTACTACGGTGGGTTAACAAATACAATAACCTATAAAGGCTTGTCCTTTAATTTTACCTTCCAGTACAATCACCGCATGGGTTATAAAAACGCGACATTGACAGAGAATTATTCACCTGTCGGCAGTTCGCTTCAAAACCAGTCAACAGCTTATTTAAACAGGTGGACAGTACCGGGCAGCACTGGATATTTCCCGGCAGCATCATTAAACTATGATCCTTCCTATGGTAACCTTGCAAATTCAGATTATAACTGGGGCGACGCATCATTTCTTAAACTTAAAACGGTTAGTTTAAACTATACGCTTCCTAAGGCGTGGGTTAGCGGTTTAAAAATGTCTACTGCTCAGATATACCTGCAAGGGCAGAATATTTTTACCTGGGCCAAGCAAAAATATGTTTATGATCCTGAAACAAATGTGGATGGTGCCGGGCCAGCTCCGGGAACCGGGCAATATATTGCCTTCCCGCAGTTACGTACCATTGTGTTGGGTTTAAATGTTTCATTTTAAGCTATAAAAATCATGAAATTTAAAAATATCTTATTCAAGAACATCGCGATCGGGTTCATACTATTATGCATTATCACCATATCATCGTGTAAAAAATATGTCGAAATTCCGGCAGGGAAAGGGCTGTTATCTTCAACACAGGCTTATTCTACTGATTCAGCCGCAACAAGCACAGTACTTACTTTATATAGTTATTATGTAAATACTTATAGTGTCCAATATTTCACTTATTTGGGCGGTATATCTTCGGACGAATTACAATACACAGCTTCAGATCCTGGTTTTACTGAGTTTGCCCAAAATTCGGTTTCAACAGATAATGGGTATGATAATACCCTGTGGTCCTATCCTTATCAGGAAATTGGATACACTAATCAGAATATTGCCGGCATTAATTCTTCTGCCGGTTTATCAGCAGCAACAAAAAGTCAATTAATTGGCGAAAATAAATTTATGCGTGCGTTTACCTTCTTTTACATGGTTAACTTTTATGGCGCTGTACCACTTTCTTTAGATCCAATTCCGCTAAACAACGCAAAACTGCCACGCGCAAGTGTAGCTGCGGTTTACAGCCAGATAGAGGCTGATTTGAAAGATGCCATAAGCGATTTACCAACAGCTTATGCCGGAAATTCAAGCCTGAAAATAAGGCCAAATAAATGGGCCGCAACTGCTTTACTAGCCCGCGTTTATCTGTATCAAAAAGATTATGCCGATGCCGCAACATTAGCATCACAGGTTATAAATTCAGGAACGTATTCAATGGCTTCTTTGAATAATGTATTTGTAAATACAAGCAGCGAAACCATTTTGCAATTTGCTACACAGCATGGCTATTCAACCATTGCAAGTTCATTTTTAACCGCTACTATGGGAAATACAGCTCCACCGGCAACTTATGTGCTTTACCCTAATTTTATGAGTTCATTTGAGGCTGGCGATAATCGCGCTACTTCATGGGTAACTTCAACTACATATAACGGAGTAACTTATAATGAGATCTACAAGTGGAAACTGGCTACAGCACAGGATGGTAATGAATATAACATGATCTTGCGCCTTGCTGAAATGTACCTTATTCGCGCCGAAGCAGAAGCACAACAAGGTGATATAACTGATGCACAGGCAGACTTAAATGTCGTGCGCAACCGTGCAGGTTTGGGCAATACTACTGCCTCAACAACTGACGATCTTGAAACTGCGATCCTTAAGGAAAGAAAAGTTGAATTTTTTGGTGAATTTAGCCACAGGTGGTTAGATCTAAAACGCACTGGCCAAACAGATGCGGTTATAGCGCCTTTAAAATCTACCTATAAATCAACTTCAGTTTTATACCCAATACCTTATTCACAGGTATTATTGAATCCCAACTTAACCCAAAACCCGGGATATAATTAATATCAAAGTATAACCATAGGCCGATCACAATGTATTGGTCTATGGCTATTCATTCCCTGATAAATCTTAAAGAAAATGAAAAAAGTAACTATAATTAGTTTGAGCTTGTTATTGCTATCGAGCTTGCTGGCTTTTACCAGCCATAATAAAGGTTTTATTATTTACGGAACCATTATTGGTAAAATATCAGGTAAAGTTTACCTGAGCCACGAATATCAGGGAGTAATTTATACTGATTCGGCGGTGCTAAAACAGGGTAAATTTATATTGAAAGGTTTTGTGCCCCAAGCACAGTTCTACACTATTAAGTTTTCAAAAGCTGATACAGACCGAAATCAGAATTCATTTCTGCTTGATAACAAAGTGGTAGCATTCAAGGCTTCTAAGGATACCTTACGCAAAGCTGTAATAACCGGACTGCCTGATAATGAAATTTATACGAATTTCTATAACCATGCCTGGAAGCCGGTAACAGATAGTGCCGGTAAAATTTACGCCAGGTTAAGTATAGCAGATAATCAAGGGAAGGTTAAATTGGATTCAATAACCCGGAAAAAATTCGACGATGAATTTGCGGGTCTTGAAAAATTTGACCAAGCGGTTGTAACAAAATATGTTATGGCGCATAAAAATTCAGTTGCCGCCGCCGCTATTGTTTTGGAACGTTTTATCAACTATTATGAGTTTGCTCCTGCGGAAAATGCTTATAAATCTTTCCCGCGTAATGTGCAGAATTCTGTATTTGGCAAGCAAATACAAAAGGCCGTTGAGCTTGATGCGTTAACAAGTATCGGGAAGCCTGCACCTGAATTTTCGCAGCCCGATACCACAGGGAAGATAATTAACTTAAAAGACCTAAGAGGGAAATACGTGCTTGTTGATTTTTGGGCCAGTTGGTGCGGGCCATGCAGAAGAGAGAATCCCAATGTTTTGGCTGCCTACGATAAATATCATAGTAAGGGATTTGAAATAATAAGTGTATCGTTAGACAATAACAAAAATTCATGGATAAAGGCTATCAAGACCGATCATCTTTCCTGGACTCATGTTTCAGATTTAACAGGCTGGAAAAATGTTGCTGCCAGCAAGTATGGCGTAAAGTTAATTCCACAAAACTTTTTATTAGATAAAGACGGGAAAATAATAGCTAGGAATCTGCGAGGGGCCGACCTGGATAAAAAATTAAGTGAGATCAATTTCAATAACTAAAATAATGAATTGCTGATAAGGATTTGGGTTAGTCAACCAATTATCAAATAAAACCGAAAAGAGATGAGAAACAGATTAAAAACCGTGTTTATAGGCAGTGTATTAGCTTTTATTTTTTTAGCAGATACCAGCTTTGCACAATCGATAGACAGCACTAAAAAAACGTTAAATAAGCTTGTCGAATCAAAAGATCCGCAGGACAAAATAATTCTGAATAATGATTTGAAACAACTGGCAGCAAGCAATAATGAAAACGAAGTGATTTTAGCTACTGGGTTTTATTATCATCTAAAGAATCAAAGAACTGTTGACTCTTTAAATAACTTAAGGCCTATCAAATTTCCAAATGGGTATGCTGCAAGAGCAAAGGGCGCAGAAGCAATTTACAATTTAAAAACTCCTGAAGAAAAGGATGCAGCCTATCAAAAGTGGGTACAACAATTTCCACCTTCAAACTTTCCTGATGTTGATTATGATCATATTAGCTATGACTACGTGAGGGCGGCAATAGCTGTCGCATATGAAGAAAATCATAATACGGAAAAAGCTATAGCTTTTATCAACATACTTGAAGAAGAATTTTGGAAAACAAATGGTTATTCATCACTGGGCGAAGCTTTTGCCAAAAATGGAGATATGCAAAATGCAGAGCTTTACACTAAAAAAGCTATGGACATTGCCGGTAAGTTTTATTATGCAAAAGACAATGATAATGCAGGCAAGTTTGCTGCTTCAGGCTACCCGGGTTTATTGGCAAAATATGCCCAATTATTAACTGCTGATAAAAAATATGACGAAGCATTAAAATATACTGAAGCATCATACAAAATGGATACGGAATTAGATCCGTACACCAATTATTCGTATGCCCAGATCCTAATGAAGCTTAACCGTAACAAGGAGGCTTATGACAAGTTAGAAGCAGTGGTGAAAGCCGGAAAAGCCAACCCTGAAATGGAAGCAACCTTTAAGGAGCTTTATATAAAAGTAAACGGCAGTGATAAAGGATATAATGAGTACGCTGCTTTGATCAGAAAAGGATTTTTAGAAGACCTGAATAAAAAATTGGTAAAGGAAATTATGAATGTGCCCGCTGCTAACTTTACACTTACAGATTTAAATGGCAATAAAGTTACCCTGGCCGATTTAAAAGGTAAAATTGTGATACTTGATTTTTGGGCAACCTGGTGTGGCCCGTGCAAGGCATCTTTCCCGGCAATGCAAATGGCTCAAAATAAATTTAAAAACGATCCTAATGTGAAGTTTCTGTTTATCCATACATGGGAAAGAGGTGAAGGCGACCCTATCGAAAACGCAAGGGCATTTATAAAAAGTAAAGGTTATGATTTCCAGGTATTAATGGATCTAAAAGACCCGGAGACAAAAGAAAACAAAGTAGTTACCAGCTACAAGGTTGAGGGCATACCTTCAAAGTTCGTTATCGATAAAAATGGTATTATCCGGTTCCATTTAATGGGATTTGATGGCAGTAACGAAGCCGCTGTGGATGAACTATCAATGATGATAGATATGGCAAAAAAGAAGTCTGTCAACTAAAAAAATAATCTCCAATACTTATTATATCAAAGGGCAATTGAACAACAAAGAGGCCGTCAGGAACGATATGGCCTCTTTTGCATTTTGCGCCGTTTTTTTTATTGCGTTCATTCAGTAGTCATTACGAAGCCAATGACTGCCCATGGCATGATCTGACCTTCGCTGTCAATGTTATCGATGTAGTTACTATAGAAATTTATAAATAGACATAACCTGATACAGTTCCCCGGGCTTAAGCAATGTTGAAGGGAAATTGAATTGATTTGGAGAATCGGTATATATCTCCATCATTATGCCACTTTCATCACCGATTATATTGGCAACCGAAGTTTTAATGGCATGGTCATTTAATACAAATTTGTGGTTATAACCATTTGCTAATTTCAGTTGTTGGTTATTATCATGTACACGTGCTTTAATGGTATACCCTCTCTGAAATCGAAGGGGTCCTGTTATACTTAGAATTTTCCCTGTGGGGATTAATTTAATATGAGATGAGTTTTATAAATAGAATTAAAATAAATACTTTAAAATTCCAAAGGATAAAGCAGGGCGTTGGCACCTGCACGCTTTGGTATCATCAACCGATATCAATATCGTCAGTACGCTACAGTCAAGATGGTTTTACGGCAATGCTCACGTTCAGGAAATCGGCAGCGGGAAGTATAACAATGGCGACACCATGGAGGAGCATAGGACAAAAATAATTGCATACATGTACAAAACTTTCAATCCGACTTCAACATCTAACACTCAACAGAAACGCTTAGACTACTGGTATCTTCATAAGTATCAGATTGCGCCGGAGCATGACGATAGTGAAATTACAGCACGATTAAGAGATGAATTAAAAGACCTGAATGTGCACTTTGCGGGTAGCGCACCAGAGGTAAACGTTAGCGACAAAAGAGGCTCTGTAATGAACTTAATAGCCACCAACGCCGCAATGGTCGGGGAGTTGCTAAAAGTATCACCAATGGCTTTATTTTACTTGCTTGCCGTGATTTTAATACTGACTTAATATGAGAAAGAACACAACTGAGCCCAACAATATTGACAGCTTTATAAGTCAAATGAATGCATTGCAATCAGGTTACCCCGATGTTGATATGTCAGGTAATTGGCACCTTCATCTACAGGATGGTCTACTTAGGTTTGCGTACTGCCGGGAATTGCCGGAAATCTTACAACTAAAGTGCATTGCCATTTTTATAGCAACACTGGCGGCAAGTACCTGCATAATCGGTAGCTACTGATTGTACGACATGCAACGGAATATATTTACCTTAGATTTTTAAATTATCACGATGAACAGAAAAACCTGTATAAATATATTTTTGGTGGCAACAGCTACTCTTTTTTTCTCTTGTTGGGATATCAGAAAAATTCCTATTGGTTACATAAAAAACAATACCAATCAAGATATAATTGCGGCAGACTGGTTTAAGGACATGAACGACAGCTTGCTTTATAACGACAGGATTTACATGGGATATTACATTCAGCCGAAGTTGACTGAAACCATGGCTACAGGTTACGGGGGGCTATTCGGTTATCCCGATTCAGTAAAAGCATACATTTATGTATTCAATCCTGATTCAATTGATAAGTATAGAAAACTAAAAATTCAAAAAGGAATATTTAAAAATTCGCTCCTTAAAAAAATAGTTATTCAGGTGAATAAGGCGAAAGAACCATTAGATACTGTTTTTATTAATTCAAACACACCACCACAGCAATAAAATATGTTAATGAATATTGACCCTATTGAAGTAGAAGCTAAATTACAAGTGTTGGCAATGAACTTTAGCAACAGCTATTTTACATGCGTAGCTGAACACTATCAGACCGTATTTAAAAACAGCAATGTGGTTGACGAGATGGAAGCCTTAGACGAGTTGAGTATTAAACTAACTAATAGGCTACAAACAACAATCATAAAAAAAGACCGTGCGCTACTGCAATCAATACTTGAAAGTTATACATACCTGATTACGGTATACCAAAGCATTACCAACGTAAAACAATTTTCACCGAAGCTTAAAAGGTATGGCATGGTACAGTACCTGCATGATTGGTGCAAAGCTTCGGCAGGCTCAGATGTTAAAGCACTGGTGGCAGAAGTAGTTAAGGAGATGATTGACCCGGAAAAACCATCCGAAAAGCTTACCAGAAAACAACAAGTTGAGTTGTTAGCAAAGCAAATGAGCGGTGAACTAAAAATGGACTTATATAATAAAGTGCGAAAATGATAGCAAAAACGCCATTTTTACCGAATTTTCGAGTGCTAATTCCGTGCTGAAAGCCACCGATTATCGCCCTGTTTTTAAAACAAAAACCCCCTAAAAAGCTAATTTTAGAGGGTTTTATTTTGCGTGGAGAATATCGGAGTCGAACCGATGACCTCTTGCATGCCATGCAAGCGCTCTAGCCAGCTGAGCTAATCCCCCATATTATCAGGAGTGCAAATATATACCTTTCGGCCATATTTCCCAAAGCTGTTTCAAATTCATTAAAAAGTAGTTTTTAGCGTTATATAAGCTGATTGAGAAATTATTCTATTGGATTTTATTTTTCAATTAAACTAAATGTTAAAAAAATAATCTAACATTCACACGCACTATATAGTTAACTAAGCATGAAGGACTTCTACTATATTTTGGGAACAGATGTAAACTGTACTTCGTATGAAATAAGAGAGGCTTATATAAAATTATCAAAAAAATTCCGTCCTGATCTAAATCAAAACGATAATTACTTTGAAAGCCGGTTCAGGGAGATACGGGAGGCTTATGAAACCTTGATCGATCCTGATAAACGCAGTAAATACGATGAAGCGCTAAGAAAATTCAAGCCAAATCCTCAGGGCGAAGAGCTCAAAAAAAAGCATTATTATTTCATTTCCAGAAGTGTTGATATTGCATTCACTACCATACTGGTATTGATCACATTGATGTTCGGAGATTATGTTATAAAATCAATCAGCAGTTCAAAAACAAGTAATACTGCAATCTTCAGCAACCTTCCTTTTTCAACTACCTATAATCATCACAAAAAAAAGCAAATTCTCAAATTAAAATCCGGTGGTAAACTCAATGGCGTTGTTAAAGCCATTCCTAAATCTGGTGCAACTATTGATCCGTTGAGTAAGCCTGCAAAAATTATTGCAGATACAACAAACGTCCGCCCGATTAAGATTGTAAAAGTTAATAATGATTCGATTAAAGGCGGCAACAAGCCATCGGTTGTTAACGCGGCCTATCATCCGGATTACTTATATGAGGCTTACATCAATTCGAACGTGACTGGTTTGGTATATATGCATAAGCTTGACGATTATAACTCGGCTGTTATTAAAGTAATCCCTACCAACTCAAAGATATTTGTGTTAGCAAAAGGCAATACATTTTATAAAGTGATGTTTAATAGCACACCCGGGTACGTCCCAAAATGGACTGTAAAAACCAATTAATTACTTCCAGGCTTTGCGCAAAAAACGAAGCCAGTTACCGTGCATCATATTTTCAATATCTGTTTGATTGTACCCCCGTTTAGCCAATAACCCGCTAACTTTTTGCAGGTCGGCAATGGTTTCCAGATCATACGGGCATTGTTCGCGACCAAAGGCACCATCCAGATCCGAGCCTATGCCTATATGCAAGGCGTTACCCGCCAGCTGACAAATATGGTCTATATGATCTATCATCACCTCCAAATTACAGTTCATTCCCCTCGGCGTTGATTCACCCCGCACCCATCCCGGCACCATCATCCAGGCATCCAATGCTGCGCCTATTACTGCTCCACGTTCAATCAATGCTTTTATCTGCTCATCACTATATTGCCTGTTATGGTTTACCAATGCCCGGCAATTGTTGTGGCTAGCCCAAACGTGGCCATTAAATTTGCCAAGCGCTTCCCAAAAGCTATCATCACATAAATGTGTGGCATCTAAAATAACATTCAGGCGTTCCATTTCTTTTAATAGTTCATGCCCTTTTGCACCCATTAATCCGGTGGCATCAGTTCCCTGCGCATACCTGCCCGGGCCATAATGTGCAGGGCCAACCGCCCGTAAACCATTTTTATAAGCCCGCTCCAAATGGTCAACGGTAACTAAGGAATCCGCGCCCTCTAAACTTAAAATATAACCTATTTGCTTGTTCTCATTGCTATTTCCATCATTCCAAAGTTGCAGGTGTCGTTCCAAACTTGTCAGATTGTTTATCTGCACCATTTGCCCGGCATCTTCCATTGCTTTATACCACGCCAACTGGCCCTGCGTCTGCGCCCAGGCCTGCTCAGGCGAATGCCAGCCCGGTAAATTATTGCCGGGAGCAACAAAACGGGCAATTTGTGTGGCAACCACCAAGCCTATATTCCCTTTACGCAGTTCGGGTAATGATACCACTCCTTTTGCCCGGTCAGGTTTATCGGTCAATCCTACTTCACGTTCATTTATGGCGGCAATGGGCTGCGTCAGATCGCGGTTCCATTCCAGCGCATTCATACTCAGATCAAGGTGGGCATCTACAATAAACATATATCAAATATTAATTTTACGGTCGCGTGCTATGGTTTTCCATTCGCCTGCTACCTTTTTATCTTCTATAATTATCGCCCGTTCGTATAATGCTACGGTTGGGCAAATGTGGTAGGGTAAACCATAAAGCAAGTCGCCAATTTTGTAGGTGTGATGCGCGCCTGCATCTAAAACCAAATGCTCCTCGCTCTGGCTTACCACTTTTAATTCAGGAGCATTTAAAAATATTACCCGTTTATCCAAAACATTTTCAGCTGCTACAGATTTATGGCCCATATCCACACATATTTTCGTTTCATCGGGTAATGATACCACCCTGCTCATCACCAATGCAGCCGGTAAAAATTGTTGCTCATGGAACGACTGCTGATACCCCCAATCCCAGTAAATAAATGTACCCGGGCTGCATTCCACGTTTTCACGTTTGGCATGAATGGGAAAAGTAGGCGTGCCTCCTGCAACAATAATTGGGTTATATCCCGCTTCCTTTAATTGATCGATCAATTCCTCAACCGGTGCAAAGGAAGCGTCGCACCGTTCGGTACGGATATTCAGATCAGTATCATGAATTTGCCCGTCATAAATATGCAAACCAATAACGTTGATATTTGACAGTGATGAACACTTTTCATATAAATCAAACGCTTTATCTGGGGCAATACCCGAACGGTTCATGCCAACATTCAAATCGATATAAATAGCAACAGAAATATGGTTCGATTTGGCAACCTCATCAACCCGAATGGCGGCATCGTGATTATCAATAAGGCATGAAAATTTAGTAGCCGGATATTGATTTATCAGTTTGATTAGCCTGTCAATTTTAGGTCCTACAGGCTGATAAGCCAACAATACATCAGGGGCACTACACATTCCCAGCATCTCGGCTTCGGCAATAGTGGCGCACTTAAATTTGGTTATACCAGCCGCAAGAGTTAGCAAAGTCGCTTCTTTACACTTTTGCGTTTTCACATGCGGCCTTAATCTGTCAATAGAATCTATCTGTATTTTCAACAACGCCAGGTTATGCTTTACCCTATCGGGATAAATCACCAATGCCGGAGTATCTATCGGGCTGGCATCTGCAACACTAAACCATTCTTCCATTTTATTGAGATAGCTATTTGTTATTCCAGTTCAAACAGAGCTTCAATCTCAACCGGAATATTATCTGGTAACGACCCAAAACCTACAGCGCTTCTAACACCGATACCATTCTCAGGGCCCCATACCTGGGCAAAAAGCTCGCTGCAACCGTTAATAATGTAAGGATGTTTCTCAAACTCAGGCACACAATTTACCATGCCTAAAACTTTGATCACTCTTTTAACCTTATTTAAACTGCCCAAATTGGTCTTTATGGTTGATAAAATAGCAAGTCCAACCTGCCTTGCGGCTAGTTTTCCGGCTACCATATCAATATCGCTACCTATGCGGCCTATAATTAAAGTTCCGTCATTTTGTACTGTACCGTGGCCCGATACATATAAGTATTTCCCATCAACCAAACACGGTTTATAAACGCCTAAAGGCGCTGGCGCAGGTGGCAGGGTTAAACCCGTTTTTTCGAAATTTTCTTCAGGTGTATTCATATTCTGAACTATTATTTTACGATTTGATTTAGTATTAAAACACCACCAAGTCCGCAAAGCCCAACCAGAGCTTCCATTACCGACCATGAGCGCACGGTATCTTTAACACTTACATTAAAATATTCTTTAAACATCCAAAAACCGGAGTCGTTCACATGCGAGAACATCAAACTGCCTGCACCTACTGCCAATACCATAAGGTTAGGATTGGTATGCGTTTGCATCATTAATGGGGCAATAAGCCCGGCGGTAGTAAGCCCGGCAACAGTTGCTGAACCTACGCAGGCTCTTATAGTAGCTGCCATCAGCCAGCCAAGCATTAAAGGCGGCAGGTTCACATTTTGTAATATACCAGCTATTTGCGTACTGGCACCGCTATCTGTCAAAACCTGTTTTAATGCACCCGATGCACCTATAATTAATAGAACCATGCAAATATCTTTTACGGCATCAATGCAAATATCCATTATTTGGCTCATGTTTCTACCTGTTTTAAGGCCTAAGGACCAGGTAGCATAGGCTAACGCGATTAACATAACTACTGACGGCTCACCTATTAATGCTACCGCATTTTGAAACGGCAAATGATGATTATCGAGGTATGGATACAAGGCAGCCAGCATTAATAATAATACAGGCAACAATGCTGTAAAAAAGCTATTGAAGGTACCGGGAGTGTTTTCACCGGGTGTATGTGTAGGTTCAAATATTTGGAGTGGATGAGCCTCTATCTTTTTTAAGGTTCTGGAAAAAAGCGGCCCGGCAATCACAATGGTAGGAATAGCTACTGCAATTCCATATAATAAGGTAACGCCCATATTGGCTTTAAACTGTATTACCAATGCCGATGGTGAGGGATGCGGAGGTAAGAAACCGTGTGTAACCGACAAGGCCGCCAACATAGGCAAACCAATATATATGGCAGATAATTTATATTGATATGCTACTGTAAATATAAGCGGGATAACCAATACAAAACCTACCCCATAAAACAACGGTATACCTATTATAAAGCCGGTTAGTACCATGGCCCATTGGATGTATTTTACGCCGAATGCCTTCATCAGCGCTTCGGCTAATTGATGGGCCGCGCCGCTCTCGGCCAATAGCTTGCCGAGCATGGCACCTAAGCATAAGATAATAACCAGCGATCCTAATGTATCTCCTATACCTTTTTCAATTGATTTTGGAATTTGTGCGGCGGGAAGGCCAAGCGCTATACTGGCGATTACAGATATGATCAAAAATGATAAAAATGCGTTGATCTTGAAGGCAGATATCAGGACGACGAGGCCTGCTATACATAACAACACTATTATAAACGTCATTCACAAAGTTATATTTATTATGATATGTTTAAAATGCTGAGGGGTAGTAAACGTTATTATTATTAAAAGGAATTTACAACACAAAAATGAGCACAATTAAAAATAAAAAAATAGCCATTATAGGCGGAGGCCCCGGCGGATTAACCCTTGCACGATTATTGCAAATGAACGGCGCAGACGTAAAAGTATATGAAAGAGATGCCAACAAAGATGCCCGGATGCAAGGTGCAACGCTTGATCTGCATGAGGAATCAGGACTAAAGGCACTAGAAGAGGCTGGATTAATGGAGGCATTCATGGCCAATTATCGCCCCGGAGCAGATAAGATGCGTATTACGGATAAACATGCAACCATCCTATTTGATGATGATGAAAACGATGAAATGGACCGATCTCGGCCTGAGATTGACCGCGGGCCATTGCAAAACATTTTGTTGGATTCATTAGAACCCGGTACCGTTGTTTGGGATAGTCACTTCGTAGCGCTTTCGCCGCAGGACAATTCATGGAAACTTGAATTTAAAAACAGCGAGCCGGTTGTTGCAGATCTAGTGATCGGTGCCGATGGTGGCAACTCAAAGGTTCGCTCTTACATTACACCCATTAAGCCATTTTTTGCAGGAGTTACAGCCATAGAAGGCGCAGTATATGATTCTGAAAAAGCAAGTCCGAAAATACATCAACTATTAAATGGCGGAAAAATATTTGCGATGGATGATGAGAAAACTTTGATCGTAAGTTCAAAAGGAGATGGCAGCCTGGTATTTTATACGAGTTTTAAAACTGATGAAAGCTGGAGTCGCGAATGTGGGATAGATTTTTCAGACAAAGCACAGGTACTCGATTGGTTTAAAAAAGATTACGCAGGCTGGGATAGTATATGGCATGAATTATTTGAAAACGCAAGTCATAATTTTATTCCACGCCCACTATATTGCATGCCTTTGAACCAAACCTGGGAAGCATTGCCAAATCTTACCATGCTGGGTGATGCGGCCCACCTTATGCCACCCTTTGCAGGCGAAGGCGTAAATATGGCGATGCTGGATTCATTGGAATTAAGCCAATGCTTGCTAAGCGAAGATTTTACTGATACACACTCGGCGATCGCGGCTTATGAAACACAAATGCGGATAAGAGCATCTGCAACCGCAAAAGATACTATGGTATCAACCGATGCATTACACGCCAAAAATGCAATTCAATTTATGCTGGATATCCTAACTCCGTAAGTGGCCGGATAATAAATTTCACTGGCTTCCAATTGTTATAATCATTTAAATAGACCATATGGAACACGGGATAGCTCTTTGAGCCAAGACCGCCTGAGTAGAGAATATAAGCATAATAGTTATTAATATTCTAGCTTTCAATTTGAGTCTCCTATTTCATTTGTGATACATTCAGCTTGTTCTTTAAGAATGCCTGGATATGGGTGCATTACTAGCGTGATACCTATTCTATTATCATATATCATCATACTTGTTATGTCGAAATTTTTAAGTAAATACCATTCGTTATCAGACAAACTATAATAACATTTTACAGCTGTCACCCCCTTAATATCTAACATATCATCCGAAACAGCTTTGAGAGTGATCGTAGCTGAATTACTAAATACAATTATTAGTGACCGAGGGAAAACAAAAGCTTGATCCCCTGAAGCACCTGAAATAATCGCAATCTTTTTATGATATTTATTTGCCCCTTGGTGGCAGTAAACATATACATAGCCATAGACGCTTTTTACCCCATTTTCCAAATCATCATTCTTATAAAGGTTTTCGCTTTTTGCAGAGATGAGCGCTATACTATCTTTTACGCTCTTGTCAATATTGCATTGAGCAAAGACTTGCTGTGAAAATGAGACAACCAACATACAGTAAATGATTCTTATCATATTGATTTGGTTAAGTAAGTAAATATACATTTTTTAGTATTTCATATGATATACCACTAAGGGCGTACACTTAACTACTTGCTCAGTATTCTTCACCATAGTGTTAAATGATTAATTGGTTTGTGGATGGAGTTAATTGGTGGGTACATTTGCCACATCTTTCTCCGGAGTTAGAGTAGTATCAGATGTAGTATCAGATGTAGTATCAGCAAACGTTCAAAGGCATGAGGATATGCCAAATGACTGTATGTACTAAATATGTTGTGGGTTCAAAACCTGTATAAAGTGGGGGCTATAAAACAAGTAAAGCCCCTGATGGGCAGGGGCCTTTACTAACCAATTATAAACCTAAATTATGAGAAGACTATTTTATTGTTTTTCAACAGTGTAAAGTTAACACTATCATTTGTAACTTCATAATTTTTTTTAAACTTTTTTTAAAAAAAATTACATCTATTTGTTTTAATGGTAACAATTGAAAGATTATGTTACCAACATCGTAATTTTTTGATTACAATATGCTTTTTTTAGTTTACAATAAAAAAACATTGAAAAAACGACAATTTTATCTAACAAGCCTCAAAAATCGAGTGTTTTTCATAAATATTCAAAAAAAATGAAGAAAAATGACTTAAAAAAGAAGAATTCTTGAATTTTTAGGGAATTTTTGTGTCAAAAAATACTTTCGGTCCGAAAAATATACACAACAGGATACATTGAGTTAACATTGACTAAACAAAAAATTTACGCTACTCCAACATCAACATTAAAATGCTTTCTCATTTTTGCATAAATGTTTAAATATTTTCAATGACAACTAAAGCCAAAATCACACAACATCCCGAGCTTACTCCCTTAACTTTATGGATAATGACTATTGCCACGGGCCTGGTTGTAGCAAATATTTATTACAACCAGCCATTATTAGGCGATATGGCGCACACTTTTAATGTAAGCAATGGTACTGCGGGCCATATTTCAATGGCTACCCAAATGGGCTATGCAGCAGGGATGTTTTTTATAGCCCCACTGGCCGATATGTTTAAACGTAAACAACTAATGCTCTACGCATTTGCGGCAGTTGTTTTGGCGCTATTAGGTGCGGCTATGGCACCAAGTATAAATGTGTTACTGTTAGCAAGTTTCCTGGTAGGTGCGGCATCATTGATCCCTCAATTATTAGTTCCTATGGCTGCACATTTGGCCAAACCGCATGAGCGCGGTAAAAAAATCGGGGTTGTTATGGGTGGTTTATTAATAGGTATATTGCTATCGCGCACATTAAGTGGTTTTGTTGGCGCACATTTGGGCTGGCGAGCCATGTTTTATATAGCAGCCGGCCTAATGCTGGCCATGTGGCTCATGATATCTCTGTTTTTACCCGAGGTTGAGCCTGATTATACCGGCAGCTACAAAAATCTAATGAAATCACTCATTCATTTATTTAAATCAGAACCTATATTAAGATTTGCGGCACTTAGAGGGGCACTATGCTTTGCTTGTTTCAGCGCGTTTTGGACAACCCTTACCTTTCTACTAAAACAAAACTTTAACGAAGGTAGCGACATTGCAGGTTTGTTTGGCCTTGTTGGTGCATTCGGTGCTATAGCCGCCGGATTGATGGGCAGGCTAAGCGATAAAATGGATGCTTACAAGCTTTCCTTTTTTACTTTGTTATTGGTATTGGTATCATTTATTGTATTCATTTTTTCGGGGCATAGTATAATTGGCTTGGTGATAGGCGTAATTATATTGGATATGGGTGTGCAGGCAACCCACATCTCAAACCAATCCATGATCTTTGCTTTAGACCCCGGAGCACGTAACCGTATTAATACCATATATATGGTGTCTTATTTTCTTGGCGGCGCGGCCGGTACTTTGCTGGTAAGCACACTATGGAACAGTTACCATTGGACAGGGGTATGCGTTGTAGGTATGGTGTTATCAATAACAGCAATAGTGGTGCATGTGCTTAATCATAAGAGTATGCAAAATAAGTCTACAACTGTATAGTGCTGACTACTGTACTGAACACTTTCCATTCTTGATCCACTAAAGCAAATCACCGGGAACCGTTTTTCCGATCGGTACAAAAACCTCGTTTTTTATTGATTGACAATATCTATTCAAAAAATACCGCCTCTTAATGTTCTGTTTTTTGAACAGGTGCAGGCTTTGGCACTAAATTAGAATAGTACATTTCAAATGACACTATTATGGTAATTACAAAAAAAGATAATCAGAAAGTGGAAGAGCAGCAATGGGAAAACCCACAAAACCCGGAGAAGCCGGGCGATGCGCGTGACCAGGAACAGTTGCTAAGGCAATACCAGGAAGCGAAAAGAAGAAATGAAAATTTAACTGAGAACGATAAAACAATTAAGCAAACAAAAATTTAACATAACCTATCAATACTATGAAAACTTATAACACAGCATCAGCAAGCAAATTAGTAGCCCGTTTTGACAGGGAATTAAAAAACATAATAATGAATGATTTGAAAGCTTTGAAACAAGCAAAAAATCAATTCACAAACGGAGTTAATAACCAGCTGGCAGCAGCTTAATTGTAAATATTAAATCTATCAACCATCTACCTATGAAAACTTACAATAAACCATCAACAAGTAAATTAGTTGCCCGTTTTGATAACGAACTGAGAACCATATTAATGGAAGACTTAAAAGCTTTCAGAGATAAAAACAAATTTGTAACCAGCAACAAACAGGCTGTTGCGCAGCAAAGCTTAGCTGCAGCCTGATCATTATATATACATCGCACATCTTTTACACTACCTATGAAAACGATAGAGCTCGGCAGTATGCAGGGCTCTATTTTTTTGAAGTGTATTTGATAATTAAACGCGCAGCTTTAGCTGATGCACCGGGTTTGCCCATTTTGCTATCCAATGCATCATAATTCTCCAGCATTTTATGGCGATATTTTTTATTGTTAGTGAGCAGCTTCAGTTCGTCGCCAATGCTTTTCGGTGAGCAATCCTGCTGAATAAGTTCTTTAACTACCGGGCTATCCATAATTAAATTGACCAGCGAGATAAACTTAATTTTCACCAGCATGCGGGCAATCCCAATAGATACAGGATTACCTTTATAAACAACCACCTGCGGAACATTAAACAACGCGGTTTCCAATGTTGCAGTACCTGATGCCACAACAGCGGCATAGGCGTGGGTGAGCAGATCATAGGTTGCATTGAATATTACTGGAACAGTTTTATCACCCAAAAATTGCTGATAGAACGTGGCATCAAATGAGGGTGCGCCTGCAATAACAAACTGGTGATCTTTAAACTGATCGGCTACACCTAGCATATCCGGCAATAACCTGCTGATCTCTTGTTTGCGGCTCCCGGGTAGCAATGCAATAATTTTCTTTTCAGGCAGATGGTAATGCGTATAAAAATCAGCATCCGGTTTAAAGGCGGCCGTTGCATCAAGCAGGGGATTTCCTACATAATCTACCTCCATGCCCCATTGTTTATAAAAATCAACCTCAAAAGGCAGAATGCAGAACATGTGATCAACTACCTTTTTGATCTTTAACACCCGCTTCTGGTTCCAGGCCCATACTTTGGGCGAGATATAGTAGCAAACCAAAATATTGTTCTTTTTGGCGTATTCGGCTATCTTTAGATTAAAGCCGGGGAAATCTATCAATATTAAAACATCGGGCTGCCATGCACTAATGTCCTGTTTACAAAAGGCCAGGTTTTTTAAAATAGCAGGTAAATTGGCTACCACTTCAATAAAGCCCATAAAAGCCATATCCGCATAATGCTTAATCAGCGAGCCGCCTTCGGCCTGCATCAGGTCGCCGCCAAAATAGCGGAAATCGGCTTCCTGGTCGAGTTCTTTCAGGGCCTTCATCAGATTGGCTCCGTGCAGATCACCTGATGCTTCGCCTGCTACTAAATAATACTTCATGGCTTAGTAAGCATTATAAATTAAATTTCCAGCTATTTAGTATCGGTATGGCATGGTGTGCCGTCATATCAAACTGCACCGGTACTACTGAAACATAATGATTATCTAAAGCCCAGTTATCCGTATCCTGACCGGCATCATTTAACTGAAATACACCAGTAAGCCAGTAATAAGGCCGTTTATGCGGATCAATACGCTCATCAAATTCCTCGGCCCACTTAGCATTCGCCTGGCGACATATCTTTATTCCTTTTATACCATCACCAGCCGGGAAGTTTACATTTAGTAAAGTAGCGGGCGGCAAGCCATGTTCCAGAACCTGCATTGCCAGTTCACGTACATATTTTTTGCAGTAACTAAAATCAGCCTGTAAAGTAAAATCATCCAACGAAAAACCTATTGATGGGATACTTTCAATAGCACCCTCAACCGCTGCCGACATGGTGCCTGAATACAAAACATTAATTGAGTTATTTAATCCGTGATTAATGCCGGAAACACACAGATCGGGTTTTTCGCCTTTAAAAACTGAGTTGACGGCCAGCTTTACACAATCAACCGGGGTGCCCGAGCAGCGGTACATTTCAACACCTTCGTAAATATCAACCTTATCAAAACGCAGCGGTTTACCTATAGTTATAGCATGCCCCATACCCGACTGCGGACTGTCAGGCGCTACCACTACTACCCTGCCTAGCTCTTTCATTACATCAATCAAAGCTTTAATACCTGGAGCGGTGATGCCATCGTCATTTACAACGAGTATGGTAGGTTTTGTAGTTTTTTTCATTAGGTAGATTTATTTTAATGCAATATTTATCATGAGCAATTTAGTTTTTTTTGACAACTCATGACGGTTTTCATTTGGCACAAAATTAGTTATATTTGATTTATGCTTACCGCTGAAAAGAAAAAGAAATATACCGATGCCGATTATATGCTGCTTGAGGAAGGTGCGCCTTTTCAGTTAATAAACTATGATTTAATTATGTCACCTTCACCTAACCCGGATCACCAGACTATTTCTTTTAGACTTGGACAGATTTTAGCGAATTTCCTAGACAGTAAAAACGACAACGGATATGCAGCCAGCGCGCCTTCGGATGTAAAGTTTGATGATGGAAACGTATTGCAGCCTGACCTGCTATATATTTCGGGCGAAAGAAGATCAGATATAGTTAAAGAAAGAATTATAGGCGCTCCTGATCTTGTTATTGAAATACTTTCTCCTTCAAATGCATATTATGACCTGCGCCAAAAAAAGGATATTTACGAAAAATATGGCGTTAGGGAATATATTATAATTGACCCTGTACAAATGAACGCTGATCTGTATGCACTTAAAGATGGCACTTATTACCTTCACCAAAGAGCCCAGAAGACTGAATCTCTTATTTCATTAGTATTGCCTGGTTTAAATTTCGACCTAAACCGATTATTCCGATAATCCTATCACCTGTAATAAAAGAAAAAGCCAGGAATCAGATAAATAATTATCCTGATTCCTGGCTCTATACTCTTGACTCTCTAATTAAAGGCTATTCAGCCACTTTACCAGTTCATCGCGGGTTTTGCCTGTTTTTTGCTGAAGCTTACCCAACGTTTCGTCATCTTTACCTTCTTCGTGTACCAGATCGTCGTCTGTCAGATCGCCGTAGGCTTGTTTTATTTTACCTTTCAGCTCGTTCCAGGTTCCTCTCAATTTTAAATCGCTCATGATGCTTTTATTTTAGATGTGTGATAATAACATCTGTAAAAACATTTGGTTTTTTGAAATAGAAGCAAGAAGTGAGATTCAAGAAGCAGGATAAAATTATAATCGACTTCTTCTTCCTGATTCCTGACTCTCTATTCTTGACCCTATCAAAGAGCTCCCGCCTTAATCTCATCAACCACACCTGGGTCAAGCAGCGTTGAGGTATCGCCTAAATTCGAGGTATCGCCTTCGGCTATTTTTCTCAAAATTCTTCGCATTATTTTACCTGAGCGCGTTTTAGGCAAGCCGGTTACAAACTGAATTTTATCCGGCTTGGCAATAGCGCCTATAATGCGTGATACAGTCATCATAATATCCTTGCGTGCAAGTTCCGGGTCGCCATGCTGATTAGGGCACACCACAAAGGCATAAACACCCTGGCCTTTAATATCGTGGGGATAGCCTACTACAGCCGATTCAACCACGCTGCTGTGCATATTAATAGCATTCTCCACCTCGGCAGTACCTATACGGTGACCTGATACATTCAGCACATCATCTACACGACCAGTTATGCGATAATAACCATCATCATCGCGCAAGCAGCCATCGCCGGTAAAGTACAGATCTTCATAAGTAGCGAAATAGGTAGTGCGACAACGCTCATGATCGCCATAAGTGGTACGCAGCATGCCTGGCCATGGGAATTTGATACATAAGTTTCCGCTTACGCCATTACCTTCAATCACAGTTCCTTTTTCATCAACTAAAACAGGTTGAACACCGGGCAACGGCAAAGTTGCATAACCCGGTTTTAGCGGAGTTATGTTAGCAATAGGCGATATCATAAATCCGCCGGTTTCTGTTTGCCACCAGGTGTCTACTATAGGGCAATTCTTTTTACCAATGTGTTCATCAAACCAATGCCAAGCCTCTTCGTTTAAAGGCTCGCCTACTGAACCTAATTTTTTAAGTGAACTAAGGTCCTTATCATTTACATGCTCCAGCCCAAAGCTCATTAATGAGCGGATGGCTGTTGGCGCGGTATAAAATATATTGACTTTGTATTTATCTACAATATCCCAAAATCTGCCGGCATCTGGCCAGGTAGGTACGCCTTCAAATATTACAGTAGTTGCGCCTTGCGAAAGCGGGCCATATACTATATAGGAGTGTCCGGTGATCCAGCCGATATCGGCTGTACAAAAATAAACTTCACCTGGTTCATATTGAAAGGCATTAGCAAACGTATAACCCGTGTACACCATATAACCACCACATGTATGTACCACACCCTTAGGTTTCCCTGTCGAGCCGGAAGTATATAAAATGAACAGCATATCTTCAGCGTCCATTTCTTCGGCTTCGCATTCTTTATTACCCTGGGTTTCTACTTTTTTAATTTCATCTTCCCACCATACATCGCGGCCCTTTATCATAGATACCGGCGTGCGGGTGTGGGTGAGTACAATAACTCTTTTAATTGACGGGCAGCGTACCAATGCATCATCAATCACACTTTTCATTGGTATTTTCTTGTCGCCACGGACACCGCCGTCGGTGGTGATTATAATATTACATTCGGCATCCAATATCCTATCAGCAATTGATTGTGCCGAAAAACCACCAAAAACAACCGAATGTATAGCGCCTATCCTTGCACAAGCCAAAACAGCTATAGCCAGTTCGGGCACCATTGGCATATATATACATATGCGGTCGCCTTTTTTTGCTCCGTTATTTTTTAAAACATTGGCAAACTGGCAAACTTTATCATACAACTGCCTATAGGTTAATACCCTATGGTCTTCCTGCGGATCATTAGGCTCCCATATAATTGCCGGCTTATCGCCTATGGTGGCTAAATGCCTGTCGAGGCAATTTTCAGTAATATTTAGCTTTGCACCCTGGAACCATTTAATTTTTGGCTCCTTAAAATTCCATTCTAAAATCTTATCCCATTTTTTGCGCCACAAAAAATTGTCAGCAATTTCCTTCCAAAATTGTTCGGGCTGTTCAACGCTTTTTTTATATGCTTCCTGATATTCGGAAAATGATGTAATTTTCATATTTGAAAATGATTAATTGGCGGCGTAAATTAGTAATTTTCCAATATCAATTATACTTAATGTAATATTTTAATAAGTCCGTATACCTTTTTAAAATAACCAAATGAATCTTAATAAATCTTTATTGCTCATCACCGTATTTTTGGGTTTATTGATCCCAAAAAGTGATGCCCAAACTACCACAACGTTTACTAACGAAGGTATTTTACACGGCAAAGTGAAATCTGTAAAAGAATACACCATTAGCCTTGATAAACATGGAAAGCCTGTTAAGAAGGACACTACCAGTAAAAGCGTTTATACATTTAATGAAAAGGGCGATGAAATGTCATTTCTGAATTACTTTCAGACGCTGCCCAAAAAACCTCTGGGCGCTTATCCTGAACAAGTTTATACTACTGTATACGATGATAAAGGCAATCGACTAAAAACCTACTGGCATAATCCATCCGGAAAAGGCCTCATTACCTATAACGAAAACGGAAAAATAGCAGAACGTACCGTATACAATTACACACTCCGGGAGAAAAGCATTATTAAATATGATGAAAACGAACATGAAACTGAAGATGATCTGTATTTTGATAATGGCGCTGTAAAATACCAAACCATTTTAAGCTATAAAGACAATGGCAATGAAATTGAAGTTAACGAACATTCAAACGACTCCGCCCAATGGAAATCGGTGATTAAATATAATAAAGATGGATACAGGCGTTTTGAAATGGATTCTTATCAACCAGATGGAAGCTTAAACTCCATTCAACGTGAAAATTATTTGATTTTTGATGAACATGGGAACTGGACAAAGAAAATAACCCATTTAGATATAGACAAAAATAAGGTAAAAATCCACAGTGATATTAGTGTCACCATGCGTGAACTCACCTATTATTGATACTTTTGCCTTGCTGTTTCGCTTGAAATACCATTATCTTAAACATTTTAAAAAAATAATTAAAAACGGTATTGCCTATTTCACTTAAAATCCTGATATTTGCAAACTCTTTAAGAAAAGGGATTGAATTAAATCGATTGTCATGTCAAGAATTTGTGATTTAACAGGAAAAGGATCTATAGTAGGTAATAACGTTTCTAACTCAAACGTTAAGACCAAACGCAGATTTCACCCAAATTTAAAACTAAAAAGGTTTTATATTCCTGAGGAAGATAAGTGGATTACTTTAAAAGTATCTACTTCGGCTATTAAAACCATCACCAAGAATGGTATAACTGCCTGTATCAATAAGTTTGTTAAAAAAGGATACATTTAATAGGTGTAAACGGTGAGTGGTGAATAGTGAGTTTACTCATTGTTTATTGCAATCCTCTAAAACCATAATAATATAAGAAAATGGCTAAGAAAGGCAACAGAGTTCAGGTAATACTAGAGTGTACCGAGCACAAAACTAGCGGTATGCCGGGCATGTCTCGTTACATTACCACTAAGAACAAGAAAAATACAACTGAAAGACTGGAAATGAAAAAATTCAACCCGGTTTTAAGAAAAGTAACAGTTCACAAAGAGATTAAATAATATTGGTTGAAAGTTTTAGGTTGTAAGTTGCAAGTAATGCACTCATACAACTCATAACATACAACTCACAACACATAAAAACATGGCAAAGAAAGTAGTTGCAACCCTGAAAGTAGCTGGTAAAGGCAAAGATTATTCAAAGGTAATTACCATGATTAAGTCACCAAAAACTGGTGCTTACTCATTTAAAGAACAAATCGTACCTAACGACAACGTTAAGGATGCGATTGCCGGAAAATAATCGGTATCAGTTCTTATTGATATATGAAAGCCATCTTGTTTTTACGAGAGGGCTTTTTTTGTTGGGAGTACCCTCCTATAATAAAATAACATCCGCACATCTGCACATTTAAAATCTGCACATAAAAATGGGATTATTTGATTTTTTCAAGAAAAAGGAAAGCAGCCTGCAAGAACAGGAAGCGCTGGATACCGGTTTAGAAAAAACCAAGGACAACTTTTTTTCAAAGATCACCAAAGTAATAGCCGGTAAATCAACCGTTGATGACGATGTGCTTGATGAACTGGAAGAAGTACTCGTAACGTCAGATGTTGGCGTAAGCACTACCCTGAAAATAATTGAGCGCATACAGGCAAGGGTACAGGTTGATAAGTATGTAAGCACCAGCGAACTTAATGGCTTGCTGCGCGATGAAATACAAAAACTGCTTGCCGAAAACAACAGCAGCGATTTCTCGACCTTTGAATATGGTGATCATAAGCCTTATGTAATAATGGTGGTTGGCGTAAATGGCGTAGGTAAAACTACCACCATTGGCAAGCTGGCCCATAAATTAAAGCAAGCTGGCAACAAAGTGGTTTTAGGCGCCGCCGATACCTTCAGAGCTGCCGCGGTTGATCAGTTACAACTATGGGGCGAACGTGTTGGGGTAAAGGTGGTAGAACAGCCAATGGGTTCAGATCCGGCATCTGTGGCTTATGATACTTTACGTTCGGCAGTAGCTAATGGCGATGATGTTGCAATTATTGATACCGCTGGTCGTTTGCATAACAAGGTTGGCCTGATGAATGAGCTTACCAAAATAAAAAATGTGATGCAAAAGGTAGTTCCCGGCGCACCACATGAGATATTATTGGTACTTGATGCTTCAACCGGGCAAAACGCTATTGAGCAATGCAAGCAATTTACCGAGGCGACAGCTGTTAATGCCCTGGCATTAACCAAGCTCGACGGTACAGCAAAAGGTGGTGTAGTAATAGGAATTTCAGATCAGTTTAAAATTCCGGTAAAATATATAGGTGTAGGCGAAGGAATGGATCATTTGCAATTGTTTGATCGCAAAGCATTTGTGGATTCATTATTTAAACAATAATGATGATTTCACAGATTTAAGGTTTGATTGCACAGATGGAAAATTCTGAACAAGACGAACTTACAAAGAGAATTATTGGATGTTGCTTCAAGGTTCATAGTTCATTAGGTCCTGGGTTTGTCGAAAAGATTTATGCTAAAGCATTACAGCATCAACTAAAAAAAGAAAATTTGGTATTTGAATATGAAAAGGAATTCAACGTATTCTTTGATGAACAATTAGTAGGCAAATTCAGATGTGATATTTTTATTGAGAACAAGGTTATTGTTGAACTTAAATCAGTAACAGGCTTTATTCCAAAGCTATTCCAGGATCAAGTTCTATCATATTTAAAGGCGAGTAAAGTTAAAACTGGGTTATTAATAAATTTTGGTAACCCAAGTTGTGAAGTAAAACGACTATCAGTTTGAAATTAATTTAATTACAACTGAGTCATAAAAATAAAAATCGGTGAAATCAAATACTAAATCGGTGAAATCAAGGCAACGTGTAAACGTAGTTACTTTAGGCTGTTCAAAAAATATCTACGATTCAGAAGTTCTGATGGGCCAACTTAAAGGCAATGCTTTTGATGTAGTTCATGAATCTGAGAAATTGAATAGCGATGATATCATTGTCATCAACACCTGCGGTTTTATTGATAATGCCAAACAGGAATCTATTGACACCATCCTCCAATACAGCGAACTGAAAGAACAGGGTAAAGTTGGGAAAGTAATTGTTACCGGTTGCCTTTCTGAACGTTACAAGCCTGAATTGGAAGCCGAGATCACCAACATCGATGCTTATTTCGGAACTAATGATCTGCAGAATTTATTACAATCTGTAGGCGCTGATTATAAACATGAACTAATTGGCGAACGTTTATTAACTACCCCTTCTCACTTTGCATACTTTAAAATAGCCGAGGGCTGTAATCGCCCTTGTTCATTTTGCGCTATACCGTTAATGCGTGGCAAACATTTAAGTCAGCCTATTGACCAACTAGTTAAGAACGCTGAAAACCTGGCAAAAAACGGTACTAAAGAACTCATACTAATTGCACAGGACCTTACCTATTACGGTTTGGATCTGTATGGCAAACGTAATTTAGATGATCTGCTTCGCAGATTATCTGATGTAAATGGTATTGAATGGATCAGGCTGCAATATGCTTATCCTTCAGGTTTCCCAATGGAAATTTTGGATGTGATGAATGAGCGCGATAATATTTGCAAATACCTGGACATGCCATTACAGCACATCAGCGATAACATGCTGAAATCAATGCGCCGTGGTATCACCAAACAAAAAACTATCGACCTGGTAAACCAGATCCGTGATAAAGTTCCCGGAATTGCCATGCGTACCACGCTGATCACCGGTTACCCCGGCGAAACCCAACAGGATTTTGAAGAAATGGCGCAATGGGTTGAAGATACCCGTTTTGATCGCTTAGGCTGTTTCACCTACTCACACGAAGAAAAAACACACGCCCATTCACTAATTGACGATGTGCCCGAAGAAGTAAAACAAGACCGCGTTGATGCTATAATGGAAATTCAGCAAGGTATTTCTTTTGATAAGAACCAGGATAAGATCGGCAATACCTATAAAGTGTTGATCGACAAAAAAGATGGCGGTTACTTTGTTGGCCGTACCGAATACGACTCGCCCGAGGTTGATAACGAGGTTTTAATTGATGCCAGCAAGCATTATGCTAACGTTGGCAGCTTTGTTAATGTTAAAATTGACAACGCTGAGGACTTCGATCTTTATGGACAAATTGTAAAATAACAGCATTTTACCTTTACAGGCTTCTTTTTAAGATTTTTAAATCTAATTTCGAATACATAATATTGTAAGGATACCGGTTTCTAAATTCGAAATCGAACATCCGCAATTCGAAATAAAAATGGAAGCTTCCTGTATTAGTTATAAAGAAACCGGTTACTTTTCTCCAACCGTTATTGATTACATCGACGATACCGCCGAACTAAAGCCATTTTATGGTCACCGTCCCGACATTAACGGCTTTTCCGAACTGCTCAAGAACAAAAAAGTTGTTGCCGACCGCAAAATTTTACACACTGTTTTAAACGAACAATATTCGAGGATTTCGAATTTCGGTTGTTCAATTACGGATTTGGTTTCGGGAAACATCAACTTACTCAATAAAGAAAACACTTACACAGTTACTACCGGCCACCAGCTTAATATTTTTGCAGGGCCACTCTATTTTATCTTCAAAATAGTTACTGCTATTAAACTGGCAAGCCAGTTAAAAGAAGAATTCCCTGATAAAAATTTTGTGCCAGTTTATTGGATGGCCTCGGAAGATCATGACTTTGCCGAGATCAACTACACTACCATCGGTGGTAAAAAAGTACATTGGTGGTATGAGGCTTCGGGTGCAACCGGCCGCTTAAATCCTGATACCATTCGCCAGGCGCTGAACCAGTATAAAGGCGTTTTGGGCATGGAGCACCACGCTCCTGAACTGGCTGCCATTGTTGAAACTGCCTATTCTAAATTTGATAAACTGGCCGACGCTACCCGCTACATGGTTGATGCCCTGTTCGGCAAATATGGTTTGGTAATTATTGATGCCGACGACCATCGCTTCAAACAGCAATTCGCTCCTATTATGGCGCAGGATATTACCGAGCAAAACAGCTTTAAAAATATAACCGCTACTAATGAACAGCTTGCAAAACTTGGCGTACATATCCAGGTTAATCCACGCGAGATCAATTTCTTTTACCTGAAAGAGCATCTGCGCGAGCGTATTGTTTTTGAGGGCGACAGTTATAAAGTGCTTAACTCCGATATCAGTTTTTCAAAAGATGAATTATTGGCTGAGATCAAGGAACATCCTGAAAATTTTAGTCCTAACGTAGTAATGCGCCCGCTTTACCAGGAATGTATCTTACCAAACATTGCCTATGTTGGCGGTGGTGCCGAAGTAGTTTACTGGCTGGAGTTGAAATCAAATTTTGATTATTATAAGGTTGATTTTCCTATACTAATATTGCGAAATTCTGGTTTGATCGTACGTAAAGAGTATGCTTCAAAAATTGCCAAAATGGAACTTGAAGGTGCTGATCTTTTTAAAGATACCGACCAGATAAAAAAAGATTGTGTAAAAAAACATAGCGACCATAACCTCACCCTTACCGAAGAATGGCGCGAGCTATCCGGCATATTTGAAAAAATAAAACTGCGGTCATTTAAAATTGATAGCACCCTCGCCCCTTCTGCCGAAGCAGTACAGGCCCGGTTAAAAAAAGCTATAGATAACCTGGAGAAGAAACTGGTTAAAGCCGAAAAAGGCAATTACCTTAATCGTTTAGTCCAAATTGAACAGATAAAAAATGATCTTTTCCCTAAAGATAGTTTACAGGAACGTCACGAAAACTTCGGCCTGTTCTACGTAAAATGGGGCCAGAGTTTCATTGATGAACTTGTCCGCAACTTTGAGCCATTGGATTTTAAATTTACGGTGTTGACGGAAAATTAAAAGTTCAGCATTCACTAAAAAATGCGCGCAAGCCCTTCTGACAAAGGGGGCGAGCCGGGAGTATGGCCTGCGGGTGGAAGCATCCCCTTTGTCTTGATCTTTTGTTTTTGTATCAAGACAAAAGAAATAGGCCATAGCGGCTATGAGCGATACCATGAGATAATAAACGACAGGTAAATTTACTCTGTATAGCTTAGAGATTGCTTCGTACTCGCAATGCCGCTTTGTTTATCTTTCTATTAACAGAGAAATAAAATGGGGTCATGCTGAGCGCTAGTCGAAGTATACGGGCAAAGGCCTCTGTACTCACCCTTCGACTAGCGCTCAGGATGATAGTCCTGCTTTTTTTAATAGCTTTTATTATATTGGAGAATAATTTATCACTATGCACTTCCAATCTACCATCCTTATTATCCCCGGCCTCGGTAATTCAGGTCCGCAACATTGGCAATCCATTTGGGAAAAAGAGTTTAACTTCATCCGTATAGAACAAAAGGATTGGGATACACCTGTTTGTGAAGATTGGATAGAAAACATTAATCAGGAAATAAAAAAGCACGACGCATCCAATGTAATCTTAGTTGGCCACAGTCTTGCCTGTGCAACTATTGCTTATTGGGCGCAAAAGTTCAATGTAAAAATAAAGGGAGCATTATTAGTGGCTCCAAGTGATACCGAAGCTGATAGCTACCCGACTGGAACTACCGGCTTTGCTCCTGTTCCACTTGTTAAACTGCCATTTAAATCAATAGTTATCGCAAGCTCAAATGATTATTATGTTACGATGGATCGTGCTCAACATTTCACAGATAGCTGGGGCAGCGAATGGGTAAACATTGGCGATGCGGGCCACATTAATGCGGCATCAGGCTTCGGTGAGTTTAATCAAGGACTGAACTTATTAAAAAGATTAGATAGTTGACCTATATTTGGATTTTAATTAGTTTATCTTTAAAAAGTAGCCACTTCTAATTTTCTACCGTATAAATGAAGGTGTACACCTTAAAACTGCCATTATCTATTTTTTGCGTTTTATTCGCGATAGCCTGCTTTTTTATAGCGTGCACCAAAAAAACCATTACACCTATAACTACACGCTACAACACTGGCGGCACGGGCAACACCGGTAGTGATACCAGCAAAAGCGACAGCACTGCATCCTTTAACGCACCTACCGCGTTGGCTTTAGATGCAGCCGGAAACATTTACGTAGCCGATTATGGCAATAATCTTATCCGCAAAATAAGTACAGCCGGCATTGTCAGCACTATTGCGGGTAACGGAACCCAGGGATCATTAAATGGCAAAGGCACAGCATCTTCATTCAACGGACCAACAGGTTTGGCAGTAGATGCATCGGGTAACATATTTGTAGCCGATAACAACAACAATGAAATTCGCGAAATAAGCGCAGCCGGGCTGGTAACCACAGTTGCAGGCAGTGATAGCATTGGCGCTGTTGACGGCATAGGAAGCGCGGCCTATTTTTTCGGACCTACAGGCATTGCAATTGATGCATCAGGCAATTTACTGGTAACTGATGCTGGCAACAATCTTATTCGTAAAGTAACACCTGCGGGGGCTGTGAGCACAATTGCAGGCAACGGAAGCCCGGGATCGACTGATGGCGCATTGTTATCGGCCAGTTTTAATAACCCAACCGGTATAGCTCTGGATGCTTCCGGGAATATTTATATAGCCGATATGCTTAACAGCACCATCCGCGAAATCAACCCTGGCAGCGGCCTGGTAAGCACGCTCGCAGGCGGTGCCGATACTACTGCTTCCATTAACGGAACAGGTACTGCGGCTTCATTTTATTTCCCCAATAGTGTTGCTGTTGACGCATCGGGTAATGTGTATGTAAGTGAAAATATCAATAATCTCATCCGCAAAGTAACGCAGGGTGGTGTGGTAACCACGTTTGCGGGCAGCGGCACAGCGGGGCAGGCCGATAGTACCGGGGTAAAAGCATCATTCAACGGGCCATCGGGCCTTGCGATAGATGCAACAGGTAATATATATGTAGCCGATACCTATAACAATGTGATCCGCAAAATTACGCCCGCTGGCTTAGTGAGTACTATTGCAGGCAACGGGCTGGCTGGTTCAAGCAATGGCAAAGCATTATCGTTAAAAAAACATATCAATACGCTGCACAGGGTTAGTACCAACGCGTTTATTGGAATATTTGTTAAAAAACGCTCATCGCAATAAATTCTTCACAGCCCGCTTAGCTTATTATATTTGCCCTTATGCTTATTACCGAATCTGCCTTACGTGAGTTTACTCAAAACGTTTTTATTGCTATGGGCTGCAGCTATGAACACGCTAAATTAGCTGCCGATGTATTATTACTGGCCGATCTCCGCGGCATCGATTCACATGGCGTAGCACGTTTAACCGGATATGTAAGATTGTGGGAAAAGCAACGCATTAATCCAAAACCCAACATACAAATAGTACACGAAACCCCTACCACCGCAACCGTTGACGGCGATGCAGGTTTAGGCTTGGTGGTTGCGCCATTTGCAATGCAGATAGCTATTGAAAAAGCAGAAAAATATGGCTCGGGATGGGTATCGGTGCGTAATTCAAATCATTTCGGTATCGCAGGCTATCACGCATTAATGGCGGTTGAAAAAGATATGATCGGTTTTGCCATGACTAATGCCAGTCCGCTGGTAGCACCTACTTTTTCAAACGAACGGATGCTGGGTACCAACCCTATGTGCTATGCATTCCCGGCAGGTAAATATCCGCCTGTTATTGTTGACATGGCTACCTCAGCTGCCGCCAATGGCAAACTGGAAATAGCACAACGACTAGGCAAGCAAGTGCCCAAAGGCTGGATACAGGATAAAAATGGCGATTATACAACTGATCCGCACGCACTAAAAACAGGCGGTTCATTATTACCATTAGGTAGCGACAAGGAGCATGGCAGCCATAAAGGATTTGGTTTAAGTGCCACTGTTGATATTCTTTCGGCAGTATTATCCGGTGCGAATTACGGCCCTTGGGTACCACCATTCGTGGCATTTTTAGATCCGCCGAATAACCCGGTTGGTAAAGGTATCGGTCATTTTGTAGGCGCAATGCGGGTAGATGGTTTCAGACCGCTTGATGAATTTAAAGATCACATGGATAATTGGGTGGCCCGTTTTAAATCAGCATCAACAGTTGACCCAAATCAAAAGGTTATCATCCCCGGTGAACCCGAACTGGAAGCCGAGATCGACAGAAGAAAAAATGGTATACCATTAGTTGATGCTGTTGCTAATGATTTAGATGAATTGGCGAAAAAGTTAGGGGTTGAAAGCCCCCTCTAAATCTCCCCAGGCAGGGGAGACTTTTATTTTAATCCCTCCCTACCGGGGAGGGTTGGGGAGGGGCTATTTTACAACTCCTCGGCAATAAATAAAAAAGGCTGGTCAAAGTGCAGGCTAAAAAATCCATCGTGTGTAGTTTTAAAGCTATAATTATGCATAACCTCCAACCCGCTTGAATGAAACTGCTGTGGTACTGATAACAATTCGATAGTTTCACCCACCGGTTTCCATTTACTAAAGCCTGAATGAACGGCATATACTTTTTTATTGCCGTGGTATATAACCATGTTGATCTTATCAGCATAAAAAAGATAATCCTTTAGCTCCAGCTCATCTGTTATAATATTTACCGCAGAATAATTATGTGTTATTAAGTATTTGAAGGCAGCTTCTGTAGATGTATCATTTCCGGCAGGCATTAGTCTGATATCCGATTGCAGGCTTTCATCACCTTCATTGGTAATTATCCAGTCTATTTTAATGCCATAGGCATTTAGCTTTTCGGCAGTTAGTTGGGTAACAATTACTGTAGGGCTCCATTCCAGCAGTTGCCCTAAGAGTTCATCAGAAAAACTATCTAAACCTAATACCAGCAATGCAGGTTCCTGTTTTTCGCGAACAATATGATGGGATGACATCGGTGCAATTTAATTATGAAACTGCAAAATAAGCAAATAGTTTGTCTTACTCCTGCCTTTAAAGCTGTAGCGTATTTATAGGTAAATAATGAGGCAGTTAAAATACTGTTAAACAAAAAAGTTGCGCAGTGCCAGGCTTTCCCGCTCTTTTGAACGCAGTAAAAAGGTAATCAACCAATTAAATAATAACGACATTAAAAATATCAGACAAATAAGTGTCGAATTACCCAAATCGCTAAATAGCAACACGATAACAATAGAAACGATATTGATGCCTGCCAAAATAAACGTGGTTTGTATATGGCTGAACCCAAGCATCAAAATGCGATGATGAATGTGATTACGGTCAGCCGTAAAAGGCGATTTACCATTTGCTATGCGCAGTGTAAATACACGTAGCGTATCAAATATAGGGCCTATAAGTATAGCAACAGTTAGTGCAGGAGCCGATATTATTGCTGGTGAATTGCTGCCTGTAAATTTATTTAGCTCGATAAATTTCAAAGCCATTACAGCCGATATTAATCCGATCAGTAATGAGCCGGTATCGCCCATAAATATTTTCGCGGGAGAGATATTGTATTTTAAAAACCCAAGTATAGCGCCTACCAACGCCAATGAAACCGCTGCCAATGCGTACTGATGCATATAAATGAATAGTGCGGCAAACGCACTATTGGCTAGTATCCCAGTTACTGAGGCTAACCCATCAATGCCATCAATTAAATTAAAAGCATTAACAATAAGCATAATTACCAAAATGGATAATGCTGCACCCGGTATATACGACAGATCGTACAAACCAAACACGCCGTATAAACTGGTAAGGCGTATATTGCCCAATACCACCAGTATACCGCCTACTATAAATTGCATGAAAAATTTGGTTTTTGAATTTACGCCAGACAGATCATCCTTTAAACCCATTGCAAATAAAATTATACATGCCGCAAGCAGGTAATTAATCGGTAATGATTTATCCGCAAAGGCAAACAATAAGGCGGTGATGGTGAAACTCACAAATATTGCAATACCGCCAAGCCGGGGGATGCCATGATCATGATGTTTTCTGAAACTGCCTACATCATCATACAAGTGTCTTTTACCGGCAACATGCAAAATAGAAGGTATGGCTAACAGCGTAAGCATTATTGAAAATGCTACAATAAATGTATAAGCTAAAAAAGGATACGTATGTAAATAATCCTGCATATTATTAATTAGGGGGTATAGTGCAAATATTAGTCAATAGTTTAACAATAAACGGTCCTGCAACCTTATCTTTTATTAACAAGTTTATAAATACTGGCCAATTTTACGCAAAGGCTTTATAAATAATGATAATAAAGGAAATGTAATATCATTTTCATACATCGCCTTTAGGTCAAACCTCCACGCTTTAATGCGGCTCATGGGGTTTTTATTACTCATTCCTCCACACTGCATCTTCACCAGTACTTTATTTAAATAAAATCCTTCAACCTTATTCAGATGCATGAACCTTAGCATTAACTCATAATCAGCCGCGGTTCCATAGTCCAAGCTGTAAAAACCAAAACGTTCAAATAACTCCCTTTTACAATAAAAACTAGGGTGCGGTGGCATCCAACCCCAGTTATACTTTCCTTGTACGTAATTATTTGACTTCCAGTTACGAATAATTTTGCCTTGTGCATTTATATAATGCAGATCGCCGAAAACAATACTAGTTTCTTGGGCCGCAAATGCTGCTGATATGCAATCTAATACATTATTATCAGCAAAAAAATCATCAGCATTAAGCATTCCTATAATATCACCGCTTGCGTTTAAGATACCTTTATTCATGGCATCATACACACCCTTATCCGGTTCTGATATAAAAACATCTACAAAATCCTTGTATTGATTGATAATTTGTAATGTGTTATCAGTAGAGCAACCGTCAATAATAATATATTCGAGGTTGTGATGATTTTGCGCTATTACTGATTCAATGCAACGGCTAATGGTAGCTTCGGCATTATATGTTACCGTTATTAATGATATTTTAAAATCTTTCACTTTGGAAAATAACTCATATTTTAACCGCAAAATATGTATTTTTGGATTCATGCCCTAATTAATATGAATAGAATTTGTGCTACGCGTTTTTTTATTTTTACTTATATAATCTTTAGTACGCTCATATTCTTTAGTTCATGCTCTTACAAACAAGATCAGGTACTTTTTGAACAAAGAGCCGCCTTAACTGATAGTGTATCACTAAAGGCTCGCATTAATACCAGTGATTATCAGATTAAACCCCAGGACATTCTACAGGTGCGCAACTTGCAAAACATGCAATATATTGTTGGCGATATGTCTTCCGGCGGTGGCAGTGGTGGCAGCAGCAGCGTTTCCACTGGCCAAACATACCAGGTAGAGGAAGATGGCAATGTAGCATTGCCGGTTATTGGCCGCGTACCGGTAGTTGGCTTAACCCGGATAGAGGCCGCTCAAAAAATTGAGGCACTTTACCGCGAAAAACTGCTTAAAGACCCCATAATTGAAGTGAAAATTGTAAATCTTAAAGTAACCATACTTGGCGAAATTAAAACCCAGGGCAACTTTCCTTTAGTAAAAGACAGAACCACTTTAGTTGAAATGATTGGTGAAGCGGGTGGACTTACTGATAAAGCCAATGAACAAAATGTAAAAATAATACGCGGTAACAGTAATAACCCCAAGGTTACGATAATTGATTTGAGTAATATTAAATCAATATCAGACCCTGCAACTATATTACAAAACGGCGATATTATTTATATAGCACAAAACAAACGTGCTGTACGGAATGATAAATTGCTGAATTTTTCAACCATTTTACAACCTGCCTTAATATTATTTAATACGGCTCTAATAATTTTCACGCTTGCCCATAATTAATGGAAGAAATCGATAAGATACAGAAGAAACTACCAAACCAGGAAATAGATTATTTTAAAATTGGCCGGATACTTATTAGCCGCTGGTATTGGATCGCTATATCGGTTACTATATGCATGGTGGCAGCGCACGTATATTTATGGTATACCCCAAAAACATTTGCTACATCGGGTACAATGAAATTCGAGGAAAAAAAATCCGAGATCTCGGACCTGGTAAGTGTTATCAATCAGGATAAAGGGCCGTCAAAAGTACAAAGCGAAACTTATGTAATACAGAGCCGGAGCCTTATATTAAGTGCAATAAAAGATCTGGACTACCAAGTAAGTTTTTATTTGCTTGGCCGTATACGTACAAGTGAATTATACCCCCAAAAACCACTAAACATCCAGATCATAAAATTTGATAGTGCAACCTATTATCATAATTTGATCAGTTTCCAGTTTATTAACAATAATTCCTTTAGCCTTACTTATGATTACGGAGGTAAAAATGTAAAAAAAGTATTTGCCTATAACACACCTGTTAGTATTGGAAGTACAGCCTTCAGTATCAAATATTCAGGGGTAATACCCAAAAACGTTGTTTACTTATTCCAGTTTAATACCCCCATAGATTTTTTGGGCAGGATAAGAGGCGGCCTTCGCACCAATGAAGTTGTAAAAAATTCAAACATCATATCATTACAGGAGACTGATTCGAACCCGCAATTTGCGGCAGATGCCTTGAACGCGATAATGAATGAATACCTGAATTATGATCGCGATCAAAAAACATTGTCGGCTACAAAAATGATCCACTTTATACAAAATCAGTTGGATACTATTTCTGTGGAAGTTCGCGGGTCTGAAAATTTAATTGAAGAAAATAAGCAGAACTCAAAAATAATAGATGTTAGCAGTGCCACTGAAGCAGCACTGGCAAAATCTAAAGAGCTGGAATCACAAAACTCAATACTTAAAATACAGTTAATAGCGATAGATCAGCTTAAAGATCAAATCACCAGCGAAAAAGATAATATAAGCATCAATTTTAACATGGAGGGGGTGACAGACCCATTATTGGGCGGCCTTATCTCAACGCTTAATAATTTACTGGTTAGAAAAAACGACCTCCAGAATCAATTTAATGCAAATTCTCAGCCTGTACAAAACGTTGACCAGCAAATACTAGAAATAAAAAATGCTGCTCTTGATAACATTAACGGATCACGCACACGTATTGAAAAAAACTTAAGTTATATTAACGATCAGCTTACGCAGGTAAATCAGCAAATATCGGCTTTACCCGGTGCTGAACGGTTAATGGTTGGTTTAAAACGTGATTTTGATGTTAATGATAAAGTTTATTCCTTTTTGTCTGAGAAAAAACTCGAAGCACAAATAAGCCGTTCAGCAATATTACCCGGCGCAACTATTATTGAAGAGGCACAGCCTAATTATTCGCCGGTATCGCCTGATGATAATAGCATAAAGCATACCGCGCTTGTTTTTGGAGTATGTATAGGTTTAGGGTTAATTATATTGATAAGGATATTAAACCCTTATATACATGATAAAGAAACTATCGAAAGCCTTACCACCATCCCTATTCTGGGCATTATTAGAAAGTTTCCTGAAGAAATAGATTCAGACAGCACACAAATTTTAGCGATAAGTAAGCCTAAATCCATTTTTGCCGAATCTGTACGTTCCGTACGTACCAACTTAAGCTTTTTAGCATCTGAAAAGGCAAGTAAGGTAATATGTATCACCTCTGAAGTAGCAGGCGAGGGTAAATCATTTGTAGCCGTTAACTTATCAAGTACTTTATCTCTTATTGATAAAAAAGTTATACTGATAGCCGCGGATCTGCGTCGTTCAAAAATTCATAAAACTTTTGGTGTATCAAATGATAAAGGATTAAGTAATTACCTGGCCAAGCAGTGCGAGATGGAAGATATTATACTCCACTCCAAGCAGGAAAACCTCGACTTTATTGTATCAGGATCCATCCCTCCTAATCCTTCGGAGCTTTTACACAATTCAAGGATGATGACGCTGATTGAGCGTCTCAAACTACAGTATGATATTATTATGATTGATACTGCACCTATTGGCCTGGTATCAGATGCTATTCCATTGATCAGGATCAGTGATATCAATGCTTTTGTGATCCGTTCGGGCAAATCAAAATTTTATGCTGCTACTGTACCGCAACGCATTGCACAGGAATATCACCTGGATAACACCGTGATCATCCTTAATGCCTTTGCCGAGGACTTATTACATTCAAGATATTACACTACCAAATTTACCGGCGAAGGATATAGCAGCAGGTACTATTATTATTCTGATTATACAGGTTACGAAAGTTCGGGTTACTATGTTGATCAGGAAAAGAAAAAATGGTGGGATATAAAACGTTGGTTAAAAATATAAAGGTTATCACATACTATGGCGGGAGGATTAGATGGAAGCAAATGGTATCCTGTTTATACCAATCCACGTGCTGAAAAAAAAGCACATCAATCATTAATTAATAAAGGTGTTGAAACCTATCTGCCTTTACATCGGCAACTTAAAAAATGGAGCGACCGTAAAAAGTGGGTAGAAGAGCCTTTTATTAAATCATACCTATTTGTGCGTATTAAAGATCATGAACAGACTGAGGTATTAATGACCAAAGGCATATCCCGTTTTATATATTTTTCGGGTAAAATAGCAGCCATGCCCGACAGGCAGATAGATGAGCTTAAGTTATTAATGGCAAGCCCTTATGATTTAGAAATAACAGAAGAGGATTTGCAGCCCGGTGAAAAAATAATAATTAAAGCCGGTGCGCTTAAAGGCATGACGGGCGAGATAATTTCCTATCGTTCACAAAAGCAACTTGCGTTACGGCTCGAGAGCCTGGGCTGTACTATTATAGTACATGTTGCAGCATCATTGATCGATAGGTTTAACTGATCTGTGTTTTATAATACTAAATGGCATTGGAGCTAATTTAATGCCATTATTTTTTTGACCTGACAGCATAATTTAAAAGTGCTGATTAATAATAAGTTACATACTAAAATGTGACTTACGCGGCGAAGCTATGAATTTAAATCCCCTATGTGCAGAATTGCCGGAATAATAGCACACCGGTTGCATCCGGCAGAAATAAATAAAAAAATAAGATCCATGTGTAATACTTTACAGCATGGCGGCCCTGATGATGAAGGCATTTTTACAGACGATGAACGGCATATTGTGTTCGGGCATCGCAGGCTTTCAATTATCGATCTGAGTAATAATGGCCACCAGCCAATGGCCGATGTACAGCAAAAAGCGTGGATAACCTTTAACGGCGAAATATATAACTACAGGCAGCTAAAAGATGAGCTGATATTTGCCGGAGCTGGTTTTCATTCCGGTACCGATACCGAAGTTATTATACAGGCTTATTTGTATTGGGGAGTAGCAGCATTTGCAAAATTAAGAGGCATGTTCGCCTTTGCTTTGTATGATAAAATAAAATCTGTTACTTACCTGGTACGCGATTCTACGGGTATTAAACCTCTGTATTATCATATTGAAAACGGGCAACTATGTTTTGCATCCGAAGTAAAAGCATTAAAAATAGCAGGCATAGCAAATGAGCCTGATAAAGACTGGCAGGTACGTTTTCTGGCTTTTGGGCATATTCCTGAACCCTATACCACTTTAAAAAATGTGTTTACCTTGCCCAAAGGAAGTGCTTTATGCTGGGATAATAACAAAAACAACTACACCATAACCAATTACCACAACCCGGTAAAAGGGGAATGTATAACAGATAGGAACGAAGCTAAAAGGCTTATTCATGATGCTTTAAAACACTCCATCAACCGCCAGCTTATTGCGGATGCACCAATTGGGGTTTTTTTGAGCGGTGGAATTGATTCAAGCCTGATAACCCTATTGGCTGATGAGCAACAAAAAGCCCAGCTTAAAACCATATCTATATTTTTTAATGAAAAGGCATATGATGAAAGCGCTTTTCAAAACCTGGTATTAAATAAGATCCAGGGCGATAAGTTCACGCACCTGGTAAAAAAGCAGGATTTTGAAGCATCCTTCCCACAAATAATGCGATCAATGGATATGCCCACTACCGATGGTATTAATACCTGGTTCATCAGCAAATATGCACGGCAGAATGGCTTAAAGGCAGTGCTTTCGGGGCTAGGTGCCGATGAACTTTATGGTGGTTATCCATCCTTTAACAGAATTCAATATCTTAAATATTTAAAAAAAATACCTTCTTCGTTAATTTCTGCTTTTCTCCCCTTAGCAGCCGATCAATACAAAAAACTGGAATACCTGTTACATCATCATCCCTTAGCCGATTATCTTTTATTACGTGGTTTGTTTGCGCCTGCCGATATTGCCAAAATATTGAATACAGATGTTAAACAGGTTAATGATATTTTGTTCAGAGATAATATTATCCCGGGTTATGATCAATATAATGAGGAATATGCCGCATGGATGGAGAACAACCTGTACATGCAAAATCAACTATTGCGCGATACCGATGTAATGAGCATGAATCATGGGTTAGAAGTAAGAGTTCCTTTTCTTGATGAGGATTTTCAGCGCTTAGCCATGCGTATTTCACCCGATATCAGGTTCAATAAAACTCAAGGTAAAAAATTATTGATCGATAGTTTTAGTGAGCTGCTGCCAAAAGAGATCTGGAGCAGGCCAAAAATGGGTTTTACATTCCCACTGCAAACATGGATGCAACAGCTACCTGCCATGAGCAATTATGAACTGTATCCCGGCAAAGCTGCGCAAAACGTGATCAAAAAGTTTAAGGATAATAAATTGCACTGGTCAAAAAGCTTTGCACTTTATCAGCTCAAGATCTATGAGTAAAAAAGTAATACTTTTTACATTAGAAACGTTCAGCACCACGGGTGGCATACAAAAAATGACACGCACACTGGGCTATTCTTTATATAAAATTGCGCTGCGCAACAATTGGGATTTTAAAATGATCTCTGCTTATGATGCCAATAAACATTTGATGCCCGAATATTTACCGGCCGAGGCTTTCAAAGGGTTTAATACAAACCGGGTTAAATTTGTTATTAAAGCCTTACAACAGGCGGCTAAATCAGATATTGTAATATTAAGTCACATCAATTTGTCAATTATTGGTGTACTAATAAAAATAATAAACCCTAAATGCCAGGTATGGCTAATTGCACACGGCATTGAAGTTTGGCGCCCATTATGGCTATTTAAAAAAGCATTGCTGAGCCGCTGCGATAAAATAATATGTGTAAGCAATTTCACAAAACAGCAGATGATCAGCTGGCATAAAGTGAACCCCAATATCTGCACCGTTTTAAACAATGTGGTCGACCTGTTTATGAGCTTTCCGGTTATTTTTGAAAAGCCACCACATTTACTTAATAAATATAATTTAACCGGAGATGAACCTATAATATTTACCCTAACACGTTTAGCCGCCACCGAACAATACAAAGGCCACGAACAGGTTATAAGTGTACTAAATAAATTAAAGGTCAATTTTCCCAATATAAAATACATCCTTTCGGGCAAATACGATGCTGACGAAGAGGTGCGTATAAAAGAACTAATAAAAGCTAATAATGCTGAAGAGCAAGTGATATTAACGGGTTTTATTGATGAAAAGGAATTGACCGATCACTTTTTATTAGCTGATCTGTTTGTTTTACCCAGCAAAAAAGAAGGTTTTGGGATCGTATTTATTGAAGCCTTAGCATGCGGCCTACCTGTTATTTGCGGCAATGCCGATGGTAGTATTGATGCGATACGAAACGGTGAACTAGGCACTGCTATTGATGTTGATGACCTGGGCCAACTAGAAGAGGCAATAGTTAATAATTTAAAAGTGCCACTATCCGTTAAAAAGCGCGAATATTTGCAGCGGCAATGTTTACTCCATTTTAATGAACTGGATTATCGGAACAATTTACAACAATTACTAAATGGTGGAGCAAACTGATAAAGAGTATTGGGACATTGAGATAACGGCAAAAAGTAATCTGCTTGATCTGAAGTTGAAGGATACCTGGCACTACCGCGATCTGCTCTTTTTACTGGTGCGCCGCGATTTTGTATCATTTTACAAGCAAACTATACTTGGCCCTATCTGGTTTTTTGTACAGCCTATTATTACTATATTGATCTATAACCTGGTATTCAATAACCTGGCAGGTATAAAAACCCCGGGCGTACCGGCCCCCCTGTTTTATTTGGCAGGTACCATCATCTGGAACTATTTTTCGGATTGCCTTATAAAAACATCAACCGTTTTTAAGGATAATGCAGCCATGCTAGGTAAAGTTTATTTCCCAAGGCTTATTATGCCTTTAAGTATTGTGTTTTCAAATTTAATACGGTTTGCGGTTCAGTTTTTACTGTTCATAGTATTAATAGCTATTTACTGGGCTAAGGGAACAATTTTGATCCCGAATACAATTATCTTACTATTCCCTTTGCTCATTATTGTAATTGCCGCGTTGGGCTTAGGTTTAGGAATGATCATATCAGCCGTAACTACAAAATACCGCGACCTGGCATTTGTGGTTAGCTTTGGTGTACCCTTACTAATGTATACCACTACCGTAATATATCCTTTATCTACTGCCATTGCCAAATATCCCGCCTATAGCTGGATCATAAAATATAACCCTGTAACTGCCATTATTGAAACCTTTAGATATGGCTTTCTAGGTAAAGGAGATTTTAGCTGGAGCCTGCTGGCCTATAGCTGCACGTTCACAACCGTTATTCTTTTGATCGGTATAATTATATTTAATAAAGTTGAAAGAACATTTGTTGATACCGTATAATGGCTAAAGCAATTAAAGTTGAAGGCCTTTCAAAAGCCTACCAGTTAGGCGACTTCGGTACAGGTACTATCTCGCGTGATCTGGAACGCTTTTGGGCAAGGATGCGTGGAAAGGAAGATCCGTTTTTAAAAATAGGCGAAACCAATGATCGTACAACAAAAGGCGAAAGCGATATTGTATGGAGCCTTAAAGACATAAATTTTGAAATAGAACAAGGCGATGCGGTCGGAATAATAGGCCGGAACGGTGCCGGAAAAAGCACTTTATTGAAAATTTTAAGTCGGGTTACTACGCCTACCACAGGCTCGGTAAAAGTAAAGGGCCGTATAGCAAGTTTACTGGAGGTGGGAACAGGCTTTCACCCTGAACTAACCGGCCGCGAAAATATATTCCTGAATGGCGCTATCCTGGGGATGCGCAAAAAAGAGATCAAACGCAAGTTTGATGAAATAGTAGATTTTGCCGGGGTCGAACGCTATATTGATACACCGGTTAAACGCTATTCATCAGGCATGTACGTACGCCTTGCGTTTGCAGTTGCAGCTCACCTTGAATCAGAAATTTTAATTGTAGATGAAGTTTTAGCCGTTGGCGATGCCGAGTTCCAAAAAAAATGCCTCGGTAAAATGGGTGACGTTAGTAAAGGCGAAGGGCGGACTGTTTTGTTTGTGAGCCATAATATGCACAGCATTAAAACACTCTGTAATACTGGAATTGTGTTAAGGGATGGTAATTTAGATTTGCTTGGTGACATACATTCTTCTGTTAACTGGCTTCAAAATAGTTATGCTACAGCTTACAGTCAATCAAATGGCGAAATTGATCTGAAACAACATTCACAAAAAATTGATCCAAACATAGGTTTGGTCAAACTCCAGATCTTGGAAAATGACCGCATAACCAATACCGTGCGCAGCGGCGAAAAAGTCACATTCAGATTATTCTATAATTTAACGGAAAAACTCAACAATCCCGAGATAGGAATAGTAATTAAAGATTCAAATGAAATGCCGCTTATAGGGTTAAATAATGCCCATGCTAATCAGCCAATATTTAATTCCCAATATAATTTAAACGGGTACACGGATATAATATTTCAAAATTTCCCTATTTATGGCGACGATAAATATTATATCAACCTATACCTTGGCCATATAAATGATGCTTATGAAATTTTGGAAAATGTTACTGCGATTGAAGTAAACAAAAACGACGTTTACCACTCTGGCAAATACCTGGATCAGAATTTCAATAAGCTTTATTATAAAGATATTCTTTTTAAAAATGATTAGGGCAATTGCAAAAAAGTTGTTCAACAGCTTACCTCCATTTGTTCAGCACTTGCTTACACAGATAGAACCCCGTTTTTTAAATCACATTGATTTACACAAACTGCTTGATTATAACTTCGCCGAATTATCATTTATACAAGTAGGCGCTAATGATGGCGTTAGTTTTGACAATCTTTTCGACTATCTGCAGAAAACGAAAATAAAAAATGGAATAGTAATTGAACCTATTCCCGAATATTTCCAGGAGCTGCAAAACAACTACAGCCAATTTAAAAATGTTAAATGCTTAAATTATGCCCTGCACCCTACTGATAATGAAGTAACTCTTTATAAGGTAGATACACAAAATCTGAATTTACTACCTGAATGGTCAAAGGGCATAGCATCCATATTACCGGGGCATCATTCACAATTGGGTATTCCTACAGAGTACATTATACCTGAAAAGGTAAAATGCATCAATTTTAAAAAGCTGTTTGATAAATATGCTGACAGTAGTAATCATTTCAATTTACTACAAATTGATACCGAGGGGTTTGATGCTGAGATCATAAAAATGATTGATTTTAAAACCATCTATTTTGATGTAATAAAGTTTGAAAGCATAAACCTGAGCGAACAAGACTTGTCAAACACGATCAACTTATTGCTGTCCTCAAATTATACTATCGCAAAAGGTTATGATGCTATTGCCATCAACAAAAAAATAAAGATCATTCTTAAATGATTCCTAAGATCATACATTATTGCTGGTTTGGAAATAAAAGAAAACCAGCTTTAGTAAAGGAATGTATTAAGTCGTGGAAAAAACACCTGCCTGATTACGAAATAAAATGCTGGACGGAAAAAAACCTCCCGGTTGAACATCCGTTTGTCAAAGCAGCGCTGAAAAGCCGTTATTATGCCTTTGCTGCCGACTTTGTACGTTTATTTGCGATAAAGCAATATGGCGGTATATACCTGGATACTGATGTAGTGGTTGTAAAAAACTTCGATGATCTGTTGCCATATAATTTCTTCTTAGGTGAAGAAGTGCCGGGCCGGGTGAATCTTGCAGTTTTTGGAGCAATCCAAAATCATCCAGTAATCAACCGGTTTATATCATTTTATGATCAAATAGAGTTTGATCCATCCAACTTACCCGTAATATCATTCTCTTTAACAAAAGTACTTGCTGATGTTAAAGATGAACTTTTTACACAAAAAGATATGATTTTTGATCCTCGTTATTTTTATCCTTTCCCATATGAGAACAGGCTTGAGAATTATGAAAATTATATTTGCGAAGAAACCTACGCCGTACACTTATGGAACCATAGCTGGCGAATAGCCACTGATTATATTCTGGAAAAAGACTATAAACAAGCTTTAAGCAAAATAATCGATCATTTGGCGCATAAAAAATCAGATCGCTTTAATATAGAATATTATAAAAACCTTTACCGCCATTTCAGGAAATCGTTGCAAAATAGTTAAGATTGATTAATTTAAATTGAAAGCAGTTTTTTGCACATATGACGGAAAAAATATCATTAATGGCGTTAATACCTGGCTGCTAACACTTCTGCCCGCTTTACAAAGTAATGGTATAACTGTAAAAGTTATCGCAATTGCATGGGCTCCGGAAAATGAATGTACAACTATTCCTCTTTTAAGAGATCAGGGAATAGAATGCAGTATTATTGATTCAAAAGGCTATACCGAAAGACAGGTTAAATGGATCTTAAACTATGTTAACCGCGAGGTGCCGGATGTGTTTATTGCTAATAATATGCTGCCAGCATATTATGCATCAAAATGGATACAGCAAGCAGGCATACCTGTAATAAGTGTATTACATAATGATAACCCCGAATATGAAGCAGTTTTAGAAGAATTTGCCAGTGGTAAAAATGACTTTAGATTTTCCGCTATTGTCGCAGTTTCAGAGCATCTCAAGGATAAACTTATCCCCTATTCAAAAGATATTTTAATAAAGAAAATTCCTTGTGGCGTTACTGTTTCAAATAGTAAAAGCACTTACACTCTTAACCAGCTATTTAAAATAGCTTATGTAGGACGTTTAGTACAAGAGCAAAAAAATATTGCTGCTGTTATTAAAGCATTTTGCGAAACTGTAACTACGCTGCCAAACGTTGAAGCATATGTTTATGGCTCAGGCCCTGATACAGAAATAATAGATCAAATACTTAAAGAATTTAACTATCCCGAGCGGTTAATTTTAAAAGGCAATCTTCCGCACAACCAGGTTAAAAAAGAGTTATTGGAAATAAATACCATCGCATTAATGTCTGATTATGAAGGGCTACCTGTATCCCTAATGGAAGCTATGGCTTTAGGCGTTGTACCGGTATGCACCCGGATTAAAAGTGGAGTATCAGAACTGGTAATAGATGGCGTAACCGGCCTTTACATAGATAAACCAGGCGATTATACAAATAAGGTTAAATGGATGATACAAAATCCCGATGAATGGGAGAAGTTATCTGTTAATGCCAAAGAGCACATCAGGAAAAATTATGCTGCCGACAAATGTATGGTCGACTGGATGAGCCTTTTTAATGAGATAAAACCTGTTAAAAAACAGACAATAAAAATCCCTTCAAAAATAAAGTTACCACAGTATAATCCCAATCTTTCTAATGCAGATAACAGGGAACCCGCACTATGGGTTAAGGGTTATCGGAAAGTAAAAAGAACATTGTCTTTCAATGCCTGAGAAAAGCCTTCATTATAAAATCGCATTACTGATTCCTTGTTATAATGCTGAAAGCTATATTGATAATTTTATAACCCATATAAATAAACTGCCGGAGCATTTTGACGAAGTAATTTTTTACAACGACGGAAGTACAGACAATACTTTAAACCTTTTAAAAGAAAGCGGTTATAAATATATTTCCTCGGATTTTAATAAAGGCCCGGGATATGCCCGTAACCGACTGGCAGAAGCCACAGTCTGCGATTACATCCATTTTCATGATGTTGACGACGTTTTAGAACCTATTTATTTAAACGGTGTAAAACCATTTATTAGCGGCGATTATGACGCTATACTTTGTGATGCCGACTGGGTTGATCCGGTTTATAAAAAAACAGTGATAAAATGGGAATACAAAAATGAATTACTCAAACGTGAAGGCCCCGCATATCTTTTACTAAATCCGGTTGGCGGGATAAACGGATTATATAAAAAAGCAACATTCCTGGCTATTGGCGGGTTTGATGAAAGCTTAAGAATATGGGAAGACTCAGATCTAAATCTAAGGCTGGCATTAACCAACAAACGGATAATGTTTACTGAAAATGTTTTGGTAACATCAATCCGGCATAATAATACACTTAGCTCTGATAATTCCAGGATAAGGCAAAATAAAATTAGCTTTCTATATAAGCACATAAATGTTGCTGATGAAAAATTTCAACAACAATTAATAATTGAAGCAAATAAGCTTTATCACGAGATTGTTTATAATAAGGACTGGCCTCTTTATAATTCTATCACAAAAATTTTTAAGGCAAACAAGCTGGTACCACCTGTTACTAACAATTTATTTGCTTCCCTTTTAAAAAAAACCATAGGCTCAAAAACTTTTACAAACTTGAAATTATTTTATCTTAAAAAGTTTTTAAAGATGAAGATCTGAAACTATGAGCATTAAAAATAAACTGTTGCATTTAAAGTATAAGTTAAAGGGGATAGCTATTAGTGCTGATACAAAAATTGAAGCAGGCGTTTTATTATTAACTGGCCTTAAAGGAAATCTAACAGTCAGCAATTCGTGCCAGCTGTCAAAAGGGGTTGTCATAAATTGCTATGGTGGCTCAGTAGCTATTGATAAAAATACCTTCCTCGGCGAATATGTGGTTATTTATGGGCATGGCGGAGTAACTATCGGTTCAAATACACTTATCGCTATGCATACCTGCATTGTATCTTCAAATCATACCATCCCCGCTCAAAATGAACTCATTCGCTACAAACCTGATATTTTGCTTCCGGTAAAAATTGGGTCAGATGTATGGATCGGAGCTGGTTGTAAAATTCTGGGCGGCGTTACCATTGGTAATGGATGTGTAGTAGGTGCAGGTTCGGTAGTAACCCGTGATCTGCCGCCCTATAGTATTAGTGTAGGCAATCCTGCAAAAATTATAAAATACCGTCACCCAATAAATGAATAAAGAAGGAACCGGTTTTGTTTACGTAGCTACAGGCTTAAAATTTGTAAAAGAAGCTGCGGAGTCAGCTCAATATCTGCGTCGCCATCAAAATGAAAAGATCTGCCTTATTACTGATCAGCTTTACCCGGAAGTAGCTGCCTTTTGGGATGATATTATTTTGCTTGATAAGGCCCACTTCAATCTAAAGGATAAAACATACTTATACCAGGCTGCATATTCTAAATGTGTTTTTTTAGATACCGATACTTATGTTACTGAAAACGTAAGCGAGTTATTCCAGTTATTGGATGAATTTGACATTGCAGCACATCAGTTATATGAAGGGCATGAGTATGAGATGGAAGGCGTTCCGCATGCCTTTCCGGAGTTTAATACCGGGGTAATTGCCTATCGGAATACAGAAGAATTCGAAAAATTCTGTTTGCAATGGACCACTCTTTTTGATCACTATGAAAATGATACACCTAACGATCAGCGAAGCTTCAGAAAAACAGTCTATTATAGCAAATTGCGGCACACCGTAATTTCGCCTGAATATAATTACAGGCCATTAACCACCAACTTTGCCATTCAAAGGCTAAAGATCATTCATGGCCGCACATTTCCATTATTACAACAGTTGGAAAAAAAGATGAATAAAAAAACTGTTCATCGCGCATATGTACCCACGCTTGATGCTGTAGTTAGCGATTATATGGAATTGCCTGATCTTTGGGCAATATGGAAACGAAGTTCCATACTTTTTATAAAAGAGATTGGCAAAAAACTTACGCCTATAAGCTTTAGGAATGCTATCCGCAACAATAAAACTATCAGGCGCATTTTTTTAAAAAACGACTATCACGAATGGATGAGAAAACAATAAACTGCCGGTGTCATTTTTAGGAAGATCGGCATACAAATATCTTTATAAACCTATCCTATCCCCCATAAAAGGTAATGGCGGGTTAATAAGCCATTTCAAAGTTTTATCAGGTAAAAAGCAAATGCAAAAAACTGCAAAAAGCTTGCTAATTCCTGACTTTAAAAAAAATATTCCAAATGTTACAGTGCTGGGTGTTGCGGGTAAAGGCAACTGGTACCAAATGATGTTTTGCCTTTACAGTTTTTATAAAAACCTGGGCTTTAACCTGCAAACTGTAATTATTGATGATGGCACAATAGATAACGAGCTTCAAACTGAAATAAAAAGGCAAGTACCTTTTGTTTCGATTATTACCCATTATGAAGCTGATCTTAAAGCAAAGCAGTTTTTCAATAAAGACCAGTATCCTGTTATTTCAAGCATAATGGACAAGTTTGTGGTTTTTAAAAAAATATTTCACGCACGTTCGCTAATCACTGGTGCGGTACTGGTACTTGATGCCGATATGCTTTTTTACAAAACTCCTGCGGAACTTATACAATGGATAAATAACCCGGATAAACCGGTTTACATGTATGATAAATATTCCATTTACGGTAATCAGCGCGAAGATCTGCTTAATAAATTATCCATCAGGCCAAATGTAAATACCGGCATTATAGGTTTAAATAATGATGACTTCGATTTTAATCTATTGGAACAATTAACCAAACAATACTTAGAAGTCGACGCTTTAAATTATTTAATGGAACAGGCATTATATGCCATGTATCTGGCTAATACGGAAGTTATTTGTTTGCATGCAGCAGATTATGAGATTTTACCTTCCAAATCTGAGGCAAAAGATCCAATTGCCGTAATGCACCATTTCCCAACAGAAAACAGGCAATTTTATTACCGCTACGCCTGGAGGAATGTTATAAAATAAGGCCAGGGCATGAATATTAGCGTCATCATACCTACTTATAATCCTGATCTTTCTAACATTAATGAGGCATTGAACTCATTAAAGGCGCAAACGTTTGACCGATCAAACTGGGAATTGATCGTAGTTGATAATAATTCAACCAATGGCGTGCCCGATGCTTTGGATTTGTCATGGCATGTAAACAGCAGCATTATAAAAGAACCACAACAGGGATTAACACACAGCAGAATTTGTGGCATTAACCACGCAAAAGGCAATGTTATAGTCATGGTTGATGATGATAATATTTTAGCCCCTGATTATTTGCAGATAGTATTAACCTGTTTTAATGAAAATGCTGATTTAGGCGCGGCTGGTGGAATAATTGAAGGGAAATTCAATGGCTTTACACCGCAGGGATGGACCAAACAATTTTGGGGAATGCTGGCTATTCGTAACCAGGGAGATGAAGCTATTGTTTCAGCTCCATTATTGTCAAATAATTATCCTGATTTTGCACCGGTTGGTGCAGGCATGGCCGTACGGAAAGCATTGCTTGATATTTATATTGAAAGTATAAGTTATAAAGGCACAATTATTACCGATAGAACGGGCGATAGCTTGTCTTCAGGCGGCGATAATGAGATAATAATAAATGTTTTAAAACAAGGCTATTCAATTGCCTATTTCCCCGGGCTTTTATTGCAGCACATTATTCCTGCATCAAGGCTTACGGTTGATTACTTATCGCGCCTGAATTATGAATCATCAAAATCATGGGTAAGGCTTTTATTAAAGTACAATTTATGCCCCTGGGATATTATTCCGCATTGGTCTGTGAGCTTGCGCAAACTAAAAGCATGGTTCAATTTTAAGGCGTGGGCATCCCAAGTTAATTATATTAAATGGAAAGGTGCCTGCGGGGTTTTTGATGGTTTAGCTTATAAAAAATAGCATGTCAGTTACCGGTAAAATAGCTTACCACCTTTATTTCCGGCCCCGGTCCTGGTTTAATAACGTTAGTAAATTTGGTGGACTTCTCAATTCATTAAAAATTGATCACGGGCGAAAGGCTATGGCTAAAGCAGCCCGGGATCTTTTTGTTAATGCCCCATCAGCGCCAACAACTGATATTTATTTTTTAACCGGTAAGAAGTACTGGGCTCTAACTGCTTTTTGCATGTATTCTTTGGCAAGGGTAAGTACTATATCATTAAGACCTGTTTTTATTGATGATGGGAGTTTTGATGAAGGCTTTATTAAAAATATCAAGTCCCAATTCCCCGGATGCCTTATAAAACTGTCTGCCGAAATTGAACTCATTATCGCCCAAAAACTACCTGAAGATAAATACCCCAATTTGTACAAAAAAAGGTCGGTCTACCCGCACATTAAAAAACTGATTGATGTGCATATTGGCTCTACAGGCTGGAAAATGGTTTTAGATTCTGATATGCTTTTTTTTAAGCCGCCTGTTGAAATATGCGATTGGCTGAAACAACCTGAGCAACCTTTCTTTTTACATGACCCAATAACCTCTTATCATTATTCTTTAACGTTGATGGAAGAACTGGCCGGCGATAAAATAAACCCTAACATTAATGTAGGAGCAGCGGGATTGAAAAGTGAAGATATAAACTGGGACAAATTAGAACATTGGGTAAAAACGCTGGAAGAAAAAGAAGGCACAAGCTATTTACTGGAACAAGCTTTAACTGCTATGCTTGTTGCCGGAAAAGAAACACTAATTGCCGATAAAGATGCCTACGTGGTAATGCCCGGTAAAAATGAAGTTGAAAACCCAAACGCTACACTTTATCATTATGTTGATGCAGCTAAGGAATGGTATTATAAAAAAGCATGGAAGATAATAATATAACTATTCCGTTAGTATCCATTTGTATGCCGGCATATAATGCCGGAAAATATATTACCGAAACTATCAGGTCTGTACTTAGTCAAACCTATTCAAACTGGGAATTAATTATCGTTAATGATGGGTCGACTGATGATACCAGGCTTATAATTGAAACACAATTTAATGATGATCGTATCCAACTCATCAACATTAATAATTCAGGCGCGGCTACAGCGCGCAATACGGCATACCGCGCATCCAAAGGTACATACATTAAGTTTTTAGATAGCGATGACCTGATCAATCCAAAAATGATCGAAGCCCAGGTTGCTCTGGCTAAAAATGAGCATTGCATTATTTCGGCTAGCTGGGGGCGTTTTTACAATGATGATCTGGCCACATTCCGGTTATATCCGGAAGATTGCTGGAAAACATTAAAACCCGTGGAGTGGATCTGTAGCTCCTGGAAAGACGCACGATCAATGACAAATCCAGGTATTTTTTTGATTCCTGGAATAATTATTGAAAAAGCAGGATTATGGGATGAAAGCTTGTCATTATTGGATGATATGGAATATTTTACCAAAACCATATTAGCCGCCGACGAAGTAATTTTTAGCGATCCCTCCGTATTGTATTATCGGTCAGGCAATCAGGGAAGTTTATCTGGTCAGATCAATAAAACACATGCCCAATCGGCCTATCATTCGGTACTTACATCAACAAAGTATCTGATCGCTGTGGAAAACAGCGCTATTACACAACTGTTGAGTGCCAATTCACTACAGCAACTGCTGTATTCATTTTATCCTGATTTTCCTGAATTGTGCAGGTCAATTGAAAAAGACATTAAAGCCCTGGGGGGCAGTACCGCTAAATGGCGTTCATCAGGCCGGGGCAGTATTATAGAAAACTTTATTGGCTGGAGATCCGCAAAAAAGATCAGTACATGGCTACGGTAAAAGTATTTATGCCCACTTACCGCCGTAACAATACATTGGTACGAAGTATTGATAGCTTGTTAAAGCAAACCTTTACCAACTGGATATGTGAAGTACATAATGATGATCCGACAGATGAATTCCCGGAGAGTTATATTGCCGGATTAAATGATACCCGCTTTTCAATCATCAATCACCCGGTAAATCTGGGCCCGGTCAAAACCTTTAACATGGCTTTTGATAGTTGTAGTGAAACCTATATAACTCTTTTAGAAGATGATAACTGGTGGCAGCCTGATTTTTTAGAGATCATGATTGATATAATGGAAACCCATAAAAATGTACAAGTTGCATGGGCCAATATGCATTTATGGCAGGAAGAAACTGGTAATAATTGGGTTGATACCAATAAAACCATCTGGCCTGTAGTTGATGAAAAAATAACCTGGTTTAATTTTCCGCATTACAGGCAGGCAATTACAGCCCTGCATTCAAACGGTGCAATGCTTATAAGAAATGCAGGCCTTCACAAACTAAAAACTCCCGAAAATATCCGATTGGATTTTATTGAACCGGTACGTGAGCGTGCCCATAAGCATCCGATGTTATTAGTTAATAAGCCATTGGCCAATTTTGCTTTAACGCTTAAAACTAACAGACAACATACTATTGAGGGCATTTATGAGCAATCGTTATTATTGATCGATAGTTTTTTTACCTGCGTTGAACCAAATGACGAATACGCCAGACTATTATGGGCCGATGCAAGACAAAATAAACTGCGATCTTATAACAGATTGCTATATGCAGGGCTCACTTGTAAATCGAGTCGAAAATTATTACGATACGCTACCCTAAAAGAATGGAGTATCTTTATTCTATACAATATAAAATACCCCTTTATACTTGGCAGATGCCGCAAAGCAAAAAAAACATATGCCGAACTATGGGATTACCTGTTAACCAACACCCGGAACAGAGTTGAGGAAACTGAAAATTAAATGAACTGGAAATTATTTATCGGAGATTCTCTGCATAAAGCCGAACAACGCTTTATTAAGTTGAATTCTAAAACCATTCGTAATAATTACCCTTATGGCAGAGACTGGCTGTTCGATATTAAAAGAATTTTAGAGCAAGCAACAGTGATCATTGATGCCGGAGCTAATGTTGGCGACACATCTCGCGATTTGAATTATTGGTTTACTGATGCCTCAATTTTTGCCTTTGAACCTGTAAAGAATACATTCAGCATATTAACTAAAAATTCTTCCGAAAAAGAAAATGTACATCCCGTTAATATGGGTTTAGGCTCGAAAAATGAAAAGATAAACATTTTGCTAAGTAGCGAAAATACTATCAATTCATTAAAAATAACTGAAGTGTATGACCATATAACAGGTTCTGAAGAGATTGATGTTATACGCCTTGATCATTTCCTTGCAACCAAAAATTTAACTCATATTGATATATTAAAAATTGATGTTGAAGGTTTTGAATTTGAAGTGCTAAATGGCTGTGGCGCATTGATTGATACGCAGATAAAATGCATTTATTTGGAGGTAGGGTATTCCCGGGAGCCAACAAAAGTTCATTTTTCGGATGTAGAAACCTATATGGAAACGAATGGGTTTGAGCTTTGCGGTATTTATGAAACCCGACGGAACATGTATGATAAACGCAGATTATGGTACTCCAATAATTTGTACATTAAAAAGAGTTTACTAAATTGAAAATAGCCATCACAGCCGATCCTGAATTACCCGTTCCTCCAATTTTATACGGAGGTATTGAGCGTATTATAGCTATGCTGATAGATGGCCTGGTAAGCCTTGGCCACGAGGTTGTTTTATTTGCGCATAAAGATTCTATTGTACCTTGCAAATTAATCCCTTATAGGGCAAGTGATAATAACATAAAGGCTACCATAATTAACGGTATAACTATCAACAAAACGTTATTCACGCAAAAGTTTGATGTAATACATAGCTTTGGCAGACTAGCTTATCTGCTGCTGCAAATGCCATTGAGCATACCAATATTAATGAGCTACCAACGTGAACCTACAATAAGTCAGGTTAAAAAAGCGGTTAGGCTATCGGCAAAAAATACACTCGCCTTTACTGGTTGCAGCAATTATATTACTGATCAGATCAAACCCTTTGCAAAGGCAAACACTGTTTACAATGGCGTTGATATTTTAAAATACAATGCAACTATTACTGTTAATGCCAATGCACCGCTCGTTTTCCTTGGTCGTATTGAACCCATAAAAGGGCCCCATACAGCCATTGAAATTGCCATGAAAGCAAATAAAAAATTGGTTATAGCCGGTAATATCCCGAATGATCAGCAAGCTTATTTTAACGAAAAGATCAGGCCGTTTATTAATAATGATATAACTTATATCGGCCCCGTAAATGATGAGCAAAAGAATGAATTACTCAGAAATGCACTTGCATTATTAATGCCAATACATTGGAATGAGCCATTCGGCATTGTAATGGTTGAGGCAATGGCTTGCGGTACTCCCGTAATTGGTTTTAATAAAGGTGCCCTGCCCGAGGTTATAGAAAATGGCGTAACCGGGTTTTATGCCCAAACCACTGAAGAACTCATTGCGAAAGTAGCTCAGGCACAATTGCTCGACAGGAAGAAAATCAGGGAAATAACAGAAAAACGATTTTCGGCAACAGTGATCGTTCATCAATACCTTGAGTTATATAACCAGATGATGGCACAAGCTAAATGAAGGTAATAGTATCCAATCCTTCGGTAGCGCCCCATGTAAAGCAAGATCTGATAGCTTATGACGAGGCCAGTTATCTGGATAAATTTTACACCTCATTTATTGATCATAAAGATAACAGACTTTCCTCGTTCCTCAGAAAATTCAAATCGCTGGGGAAAGAGATACAGAGGCGTTCATTCGATCTGTTACCTATCGAAAAAATTGTTACCCGGCCATTACCCGAACTGCTAAGAAGTTTATCGGCACGTAAAATGGGCCCGGTTATTACCGACCAGATATGGGAATGGTCTGAACTTAGTTTCGATAAATGGGTAGCTTCAAAAATTGATCCGTCAATTAATGTAATACACACGTATGAACATGCTGCGCTAGCATCGTTAAAAAAAGCAAAAGCACTTCATATATTCAGTGTATATGTGCAACCTAGTCAGCATCATACTTTTTTCAGCAAAATTGCAAAGCAGCAAATTGAGTTATATCCCGAATTAAACACTGCTGCGTCTGAGCTGCTTATTAACTATAAAGCCCAAAAAAGAAACCAGCGGCGGGATGAAGAACTGCAGCTTGCATCCATAATTTTATGCAATTCAACCTTCACCAAAAAAACATTGATAGCGGGTGGCATCCATCCTGAAAAAATTACGGTGATTCCTTTGGCTTTCCCCCCGGTTATTGAAACCGATAAACTAGCAGTCACTAATAAACCGCTCATATTTCTTTATGCCGGCAACCAATCATTACGCAAGGCTTCACATATATTATATAAAGCCTGGCGTTTGTGCGAGTTTAAGGATAATGAAGCCCATTTATGGCTGATCGGTAAAATGATATTGCCTGAACAGTTGAGAAGCAACCTTCCGGGCAGGGTGATGATCGAAGAAAACATCCCTCATGATGAATTGATGAAGCTTTATGAACAAGCCGATGTTTTTGTACTCCCAACCCTGGCCGATGGCTTTGGAATGGTAATTACTGAAGCCATGTCGCAAGGTGTACCGGTGATCGCTTCTGAAAACAGCTGCGGGCCTGATGTAATTGAGCATATGGAGAACGGCTGGCTTATTCCGGCCGGAGATATTGAAGCTTTGGCAAAGCAAATGAGATGGTGTGTAGATAACCGGCAGCAGGTACTTACCTGCGGAAAAGCTGCCCGGAAAAAAGCAGCAGGCTGGCAATGGCCGCAATACCGTAAAAAACTGGCCGATACTATTCTTAATGAATGGCAAAAATTCAACGAGGCAAAACAGTCTGTTTAATAACAACCGGGCATATAGCCTCTGATCCACGCCTGGTTAAAGAAGCTATTTCATTATCACGGTCTGGATTTAAAGTACATATTATCTTTACGCAATATGTAAGCTATCTGATTAATCATGACCAGCATATTCTTACCGCCCATCCCGAGTGGACCTATCAATCACTTAACTGGACAGGTAATTCTTTTCAATCAAAAATCAACCGTCTGGCCTCAAAGCTTATTAGCTTATTTTCATTTAATAAAAGCCTGGCACTAAACCGCAACTTGCTGTGGCAACAAAAAAAAGCAGCAGATTACAAGGCTGATCTTTACATAGCGCATAACCTGGGCGCTTTACCCGTGGCTGTATATGCAGCTAAAAAAAATAACGTGAAATGCGGTTTTGATGCCGAAGATTTCCATCGATATGAGGTAAGCGACGACGTACTTGATCCCGATGTTAAATTAAAGATAGCTGTAGAAGATAAATATATTCCTCAGGTAGATTACATAACTGCATCAAGCCCGCAAATTGCAGATAAGTATGCCTCGTTGTTTAATAGACGGGGTGCAAGTGTTCTGAATGTTTTTCCAAAGACTAATTCATACAATACTATTATTAATGAAAATGGACCATTAAAACTATTCTGGTTCTCACAAACTATAGGACCGGGCCGGGGTATCGAAACGGTTATTGAGAGCATCAGAATATCCGAATTAAAAGTTGAGTTGCATTTACTTGGTGATATTGCTAGTGGATACGGTCGACATATAGATGATCTAACAGCAGATATGGGTTGCATTGTCCATTTTCACCAGCCTGTATATGCTGATGAATTATTTGAGATTGCCGCACAGTTTGATATAGGGCTTGCAACCGAGCCATACCAACCCTTAAACAGGAACATTTGCCTTACAAATAAATTATTTACCTATATACAATGCGGATTAGCGGTTATAGCAAGTAATACCATTGCCCAAACAGCTTTTTTATCGCAATATTCCGAAGTCGGGAAATTATATAGCAATGTTCATGAATTAGCTCATATTTTAACTGAGTACCATACTAACAGAAAATTACTTTATACAACAAAACAAAACTGTTTTAACCTTGGCCAGGCTACTTTAAACTGGGAAAATGAAAGTGAAAAATTCATTCAAAATATTTACAAAGTATTAGATCTAACAGCATGAAGGATATAATAAGCCCTGAGAAAAAATGGTTTAAGGGTGTCGATAGTATCCGGTTTATTTTGGCATTGATAGTTTTACTATCCCATTTTGATGATCCGTTTATAAATATCCTTACACACTCTGATCATAAAATAACCAGGTTGTTTGGTTTGTTTTTAGCCAATGCCTTTGATGGCACAGCGGCAGTCATTGCATTTTTTATTATCTCAGGCTTTGTGATCCACTACCCTAATAAAAACGGTATCAAGGATCTGAAAACTTTTTGGATAAGGCGTTTTTTAAGAATATTTATACCGCTTATTGTAGTATTTCTTATCGGTATCAAATTTAATCATCCCGATAAAGCCGTGATCTGGAGCCTTATTTGCGAGCTTATTTACTATGCCATATATCCGCTCTTTGTCGCCATCAATACCAAATGGCTCTACAAATTTATTGCTGCTTATATTATTGCTTTGGTGGTAATAATCATAGGTGCCCATAATGATGTCAATTCATTTTTAAGGCAGGCTGATGTACATTACCATAGTTATTACTGGCAGTTAGGCATTTATACTACCTGGCTTGTAGGGCTTCCGGTTTGGCTTTTAGGTGTTTTAATAGCCGAACATATAGATAAACTGGAAAAGATCAGTATTAACAAGATATTGCTTTACCGAATTAGTATATTTATGCTCAGCTGCTTTTTTACCATAGGCCGTTCCTATTTATATTTAAGCTATATACTTTCAATGAATCTGTTTGCATTACTTATATATAAATGGCTGCAGGCCGAAATAGTTTATTTCAAAAACCGGCAACCTAATCCACTGTTCGAAAAAATGGGTAAGTTTTCCTATTCATTATACCTGTGCCATCCCATTATCTATTTGCTGCTAAGCTTTTGGTTACCCAAAAATGCAGTTACCTATCCTTTATTTATTGTTTTAACTATTGTAATATCGTATTTATTCTATTTAGCTATAGAAAAACCGTCGCATTTATTGGCAGTAAGGTTAACTAAGGGTATCAAGGTTTGATATTAGCATACTTTAATGGCAATTAGCAACAAATACAATTTAAACCTAGAAGCTTTAAGAGGCGTTGCAGCAGTATTGGTGTTTTTTACACATTTAACAGGCCCACAGGGTTTTATAAATTCAAATAGCATTTATTTGCCCAGGTTGGTAGGCGCATGGGGAACAGAGGCTGTCATTATATTTTTCGTTCTATCGGGCATAGTTATCCATGCATCTTTTGATAAAAAACCAAGGGCAAATGCCGGTTTTTTGGCCAATCGAATAATCCGCCTTCATCCTATTCTTATTTTAGCCGTTGCGCTCACCGTAGTGGTCGATAGTTCTATACTTCATCATACCATCAATACCTGGCAAGTAATTGGCAACATTATACCAGTCAGTTCATTTAACGCTGCACTTGCACCGCTGTATCTTAATAGCAATCCGGTAATATGGAGCCTGAGCTTTGAAATGTTTTTTTATATGGTATTTGCTATCGGAGGAATTTATAAAACCCAAATAAATCGTAAATATTTGAATGCCTGGTTTATAATAAGCATTATATGCATTATAGGATATTATTGCATATCCTCCGCCATCCCAATTATTAATTACTTGCTTTTAATGATGGCGTTTTCATCTATTTGGCTTATTGGTTTTTTTATATGGTATATACAGGGTATATACAGATCAAACATTGTCAGCGCAGTATTCAGCTTGTGCTGCTTGCCATTAATATCCAGATTGCATATAACCGATAATTATTATGATCCCATTAAATACTTAATTTTTGCAATAAGCAGTATACCCTTTTTTATATACCTATGCCAATTAGGGCAAGGCGTTAGTCCAGCAAAAAAAAGGAATACACTTTGGCTGATTATTACCATTGCCTGCTTCTTATTTTCAGCTGGTTTATTAATAATGGATCATACTTATAAAAACACTCTAAAAGCCACCTATATATTTTTACCTTTTTGTGCTTTACTTTTTTATAGCCAATATTTTAAACTGCTTATTAAAAAGATTTATTACGGGGTAGTATTGTATCCCTTTTCATATATCGGTAAAATATCATACAGCATTTATTTAATACATTTTCCAATTTTGGTTTTAATTGGCCAACTAGCTATCCCTTTATATCTCAAAGCCATCTTAAGCGTAATTGTAGTACTTTCAATAAGCTTATTGTTAGAAAACCATTTTCAACCGTTCATTAAAAACTTGTTTAATAAGCTCCGGCTTAAATCTGCCTAGTTGAAGCGTATACTTATCATTTCGCCATACTTTCCACCGGTAAACGCTGCCGATATGCAACGCATCCGTATGAGCCTGCCTTACTTTGCAGCTTTTGGATGGGAGGCAGAGGTAGTTTCAGTTAATGAGAAATACGCGGATATTGTAAAAGATGACCTGCTGTTGCAGAGCATACCAAAGGATATAAAAACACACCAGGTTAATGCACTAAATAAAAACTGGACAGCAAAAATAGGGCTCGGTAGTATTGCATTACGATCGCTTTGGTTTTACAGGCAAAAAGTGAACAAATTGTTAAAAAACGGAAAATATGATCTCATTTATTTTTCAACTACCCAATTCCCGGTATGTATTTTAGGTGCTTACTGGAAAAAACGCTTTAATATCCCCTATGTGATCGACATGCAGGACCCCTGGCATTCTGATTATTATCAGGATAAACCCAAACAGCAACGGCCTAAAAAATACTGGCTCTCCTACCGCCTAAACAAATACCTGGAACCTATTGCCATAAAACATGCTGATGGCCTGATAAGTGTATCTGAAAATTACATAAGCGATTTGAAGAATAGGTATCCCGAAATAAAAAATATCCCTTCGGCTACTATTACATTTGGAGCTTTTCAGCCTGATGTTAAAATAGCTACCGATAACGCCGACAAGTTTAAGCCCTTGCTTAAAAGCGGTTTTACAAATATAGTTTATGCCGGTCGTGGAGGGATGGACATGCACAAAGCGATCATCCCGGTTTTTGAAGCAATTAAAACCGGGCTGGCAGATCAACCGGACTTATACAGCAAACTGAAACTGTATTTTATAGGCACAAGCTATGCAGCTGCCGGTGATGGCCAGGCCACCATTATGCCTTTGGCAAAGCAATATAATGTTGATAGCAATGTGATCGAAATTACTGACCGGATAAGTTATTATCAAACCCTATTAACTTTGCAGCAAGCCGATGCCTTGTTTATTCCCGGCTCGGATGATCCAAAATATACGGCATCAAAAATCTATCCTTACTTAACCACTAGTAAGCCATTATTTGCCTTGTTTAACGCTCAAAGTTCGGCTATAAATATTTTGCAGGAATATGGCGCGCCTTACGTATACAGCTATGATAAAACACCTGATGTAAAATTAAAAGTACTTAATTTTTTAAACGATCTGATGAATGGCAATATTGAACCGCCTAGTTATAATGCTGAAGCAATTGAAAAATATTCAGCAAAACATATGGCTATGCAGCAGTCAGCGCTTTTTGATATTATAATTGCGAAAATAGATAAGTGATAGAAAAATGCGCCTGGCAATTATAACTACCCACCCTATTCAATATTATGCACCGGTATTCAGGCTATTGCATGAAACATCAAAAATTGAGATCAAGGTTTTCTATACCTGGGGTAAACAGGCCGAAAATAAATTCGACCCCGGTTTTAATAAAACAATAAACTGGGATGTGCCGCTTTTAGAAGGCTATCCATTTGAATGGGCACATAATACATCCCGCGATCCGGGGTCACATCATTTTAGTGGGATCGTTAATCCAGATCTGATAGAACAGATCACCGCATATCAACCAAACGCTATATTGGTTATTGGCTGGGCCTATCATGGCCATTTAAAAGTTATCAGGCATTTTAAAAATAAGATACCGGTTCTGTTCCGGGGCGATTCAACACTTTTAGATGAAAAACCAGGAATAAAACGCTGTGCAAGATCAATTCTTTTAAAATGGATCTACAAACATATAGATCATGCGTTTTATGCCGGTTCAAATAGTAAAGCGTATTTCAAAAAATACGGGCTAAAAGAAACCCAGTTAACGTTTGTACCACATGCTATAGATAATCAAAGATTCGCACTATCAAAACCCGACGAAGCAAAACTGTTGAGGCAAACTTTGCAAATAAAAGACAATGACATTCTGATATTATTTGCAGGGAAGTTTGAGGATAAAAAGGATCCTTTATTGTTATTGCACGCTTTTTTAAAGATAAATAACCCCAACGCAAAATTGTTATTTGTTGGTAACGGAAAACTGGAACAGCAATTAAAAGAAGAAGCAAAAGGCTTAGCGAATATTCATTTTATGGATTTTCAGAATCAAAGCTATATGCCTGTATTATACCATGCATGTGATGTTTTTTGCCTGCCATCAAAAGGCCCCGGCGAAACCTGGGGCTTAGCTGTAAACGAAGCAATGGCCTGTGGCAAACCCATATTGGTATCAGATAAAACAGGATGTGCAATTGATATAGTTAAACCTGGAATTAATGGTGCTATATTTAAAGCCGGTGACTTAGCAAGTATGGCCAATACTTTAAACCGAATGCTTAATAAAAAGCAAGCTGGTTTAGCCGAAATGGGGAAACATTCTGGTGAAATTATTGCAGATTGGTCATTTAAAAAACAGGTACAAGCTATTGAGGCTTATATGCAAGCACAATTATAGTATGAAGATGATTTTAGAATACACCCCCAATTAATTTATGAAGCGTAAGGATCGTATTAAATTAAATTTCAGCCGAAATTGGAACTTACCGGGAAAAGAAAGGCTCAGCAATTGGATCAAACCATCTGCGGAGCTAAAGTCATCAGTAAAAAATGGTATAGTATGGTTAACTAACGAAGATATTGCTATTAATACGAGTGCTGATAATTATATAGAATGGTCAATATTAAGTAGTGGAAGCTATGAAAGTGAAATTGGCAAACTTATAAGTATATCACTTAAGCAAGGATATATTGCTATGGATATTGGTGCAAATATTGGCATTCAAACGCTGCGTATGTCGCAATGTGTGGGTGCAAACGGAAAAGTTTATGCTTTTGAACCATTAAACCATTTGCAGGAAAAGTTTAGAAGAAACGTACAGCTAAATAATGCCGGCAATGTTACACTCTTTCCATTCGCGCTGTCAGACTCAGCTGCTGAAGCTAATTTTAAAATAGATAAAGACTCATGGAACCAGGGTACTTTTAGTATCGGCAATAAAAATAGTGGCAATAAAGATCAGCATGTTATTGTTAAGGTTGCAGATGAAATAGAAGATATTGAAAATTTACCGAGGCTGGATCTGATAAAAATTGATGTCGAAGGTTTTGAGTATAATGTTCTGCTCGGGTTAAAGAATACCTTGCATAAGCATAAACCCCGCATAATATTTGAGTACGATAGTAATTATTGGTTAAATAATGGTAAAAGCATTTTGGAATGTTATAATTACTTAAAATCGTTCAATTATATGCTTTACCAAATAACTTCGGTTGGTTGTGAATCAATTAATAAAGTTAACAATATTGAAAGTGGCAATATATTTTGTATCCAGGAATTAAATGAAGAATAATCCTCCATTTCAAGCATATCTCATACTCTTTATTCCCTGGTTGTTATCAGTATTTCTGAGTTCCGCCCCCAGCATTTCCTATTTAATAGCCTGGTTAGGTTCGTTCTTTATATTCTATATGTCATTAACAGGCAAAATAAAACCAATGCCTGATGACCTTAGTTTTGCACAACAATTAATGCGGCCAATAGTAATAGTGCAAATAATTTTTGCAGGCTATATGTGCTGCACATCTATTTTCTATTACCTGAGCATTATGGGGTATGATAATTTTCAAAGCAGCGGCAATTATTTCTTAGTTGATCAGGCAAAGCTTGAACTTACCGCACAATGCCAGCGCTATTATTGTTTGGGCCATGCTTCCTTTACAACGGGAATACTTCTCTTCATGAACTATTCATCCCCCAAAAAGTATTACGTCGAAAATGAAAAGATAGCCAACCTGTTGCTCCTTATTGCATTAATTAGTTTACCTGTATCGGTCATTTTTCTGAGAGTGCCCGGCCTGTCCCAATTCTACTTTCAATTTAACTCTTTAAGTTTTATAGCAGGTACACTGGCGCTGGCATTCGCTATACCACTAAAAAATGTAAGAAACACATTAATATGCTTGTTCTTATATTTCTCTAATTTTTACCAGGCCCTTATATCAGGCTATAAAGAGCCAATAATACTCAGCATCCTGGTATTAGGCCTGTTATTATACCCCAATTATAAAAGGACTGTATTACTAATATTTGTTCCTTTATTACTGGTTGTATTTGCGTTTCTTCCAACATACAATCATATTTTTCGTGAAAACGCATGGTCTGAGGATGTAGACGTGGGCGAAGCCTCGGAATTGGCGCTTGATGCTGCACTCGATCAAAACGGAGGCCAGAACGAAACCAACTGGGATTTTCTTGTTTATCGGTTAAGCGAGATAGATATGTTTACAAAATTTGTGCAGTCTACCCCCTCACAAATTAATTTTTATGGCTTACAATTAGTTAAGCAATCTGCAATTGCGATTGTTCCTCGCCTATTTTGGCCTTCAAAGCCCAATACCGAAGACCTGATAATGGAGCGGGTTTATAATGCGGGTGTGGTTTACAAAGGCTCACAGGTTTCGGCTAAGCCTGCGTTTATTGTTGATGCTTATCTTTCAGGTGGTGTACTTGGCATTTTTTTATCCTTATTCATTTATGGGGCCGCGGCCCAATTAATATCAATTAAAGCCGAAGAATTATTCGGTGGCTATACTTTAGGTACTGCGCTTATATTTTCCGGTCTGTTCCAAATATTCTGGCGCGGAATGAGTTTTGAATTTATTGTAAACGCCGTTTTTTGGAGCTATGTAAGCATGTTTGGCATATTCAAAATATTAAAAGCATACAATATCCTGAAAGAGGTTTGAGAGTATTACAGATCAGCGCTTCATACAAACCTGCATACATTTATGGTGGCCCCATCATGTCGGTATCAATGCTGGCCGAGCAACTAGTTAAAGCGGGAATATCTGTAGATGTGTTTACCACCACTGCTAACGGTGCCCATGAATTGCCTGTACAAGTAAATCAACCTTTAATAATTGATGGTGTAACCACCATTTATTTTAAAAGAATAACAAAAGACCATACTCACTTTTCACCGTCGCTATTAATGCAGGTATGGCGCAATGCGAAAAGCTATGATGTTATTCACATCCACGCCTGGTGGAACATGGTTTCAGTATTATCCTGCTTAATTGCAGTAAAGCGTAATGTGCCCGTAGTCGTATCGCCACGCGGCACGCTTAGCAATTATTCTTTTCATAATAAAAATAATAAAGTAAAAGGGTTTATACATCAATATCTTGGTACATCCTTGCTTAAAAAGTGTTTTATTCATACTACTTCTGCTAACGAGCTGGCAGCAATAAAAAAAACAGTGCAGCCCAGGGGCTTGTTTAATATCCCCAATTTCATCCGGCTTTCAGCTGTTAAATTAAATACCGTCGCTCGGTCAAATAATTACTTAAAGCTTCTTTTCTTTTCAAGGATCGAAGAAAAAAAGGGACTTGATATATTACTGGATGCACTAAACCTGGTAACAATACCTTTTCATTTAACCATTGCTGGCGATGGCGATAGTTTATACATCAGCCATTTGAAAAGTAAGATACTTCCTCATCTTGAAGGTAAGATCACCTGGGCAGGCTTTTATAGCGATAAAAAGTTTGAATTATTACAGCAACATGATCTGCTGATACTACCTTCGCACGATGAAAATTTTGGCAACGTTGTAATTGAAAGCCTAAGCGTTGGAACGGCGGTCCTCATCAGCGAACAAGTGGGCCTTGCAGATTATGTAAAAGAAAATAAACTTGGCTGGCTCTGTCAAACAAATCCAATCTCGGTTAGCGATGCGATCAACGCCATAGATAGTGAACGCATTGATCTTGAACGTATCAGGGAAAATGCCCCCGCTAAAATTTCTTCAGACTTTGATAACACCAATTTGGTAAAAAGATATATTGATATGTATAAACAGATTATTACAAAATGAGTGAATATAAAGATTACGGATATTACAATGCCAACTCATGCCATGCATTTTTTTATATAGAAAAGTCGTTGCTTTCGCTGCTTGATAAGAATATCAACAAGTGTATATTAGATCTGGGATGTGGCAACGGCCATTTGGTCAATTATTTAATTTCGCAAGGCTTTAATGTTTATGGCACCGATGCCTCTGAAAATGGCATAGCGATTGCCCGGCAGCAAAATCCGGATCGTTTCTTTATCCAGGATTTTTCAACCGATGAATTGCCTGAACAACTAAGAGATATGCCCTTTGATACAATAATTTCGACAGAAGTAATCGAACATCTGTATGATCCTTACAAGTTTATCGAACTTTGTAAAAAAATACTCTCAGGTACCAAAGGCCAGCTCATTTTATCTACCCCATACCATGGCTATCTTAAAAACCTGATGCTTAGCGTTTTAAATAAATGGGATACCCATATTGATCCGCTTTGGCAGGGCGGCCATATTAAATTTTGGTCGAAAAAAACATTAAGCCATTTGTTGAATAGGTATGATTTTAAAATTACAACGTTTAAAGGTTGTGGCAGGATACCCTACCTGTGGATGTCAATGATAATTAAAGCTGAACTATAGTGACCGATCGTTTTTCTGTTGTTGTATTAACTTATAATGAAGAAAAGAATATTGAGGCATGCCTAAAAAGCTTAATGCCTTTAAATGTTGAGATATTTATTCTCGACTCTGGATCGACAGATAAAACGCTGGAGATCTGCAAGCTGTATACGTCCAATATCTACTTTCATCCTTTTGATAATTATGGAGCGCAACGCAATTGGGCTTTAAATAATCTCCCCTTGCCTACATCATGGGTGCTTAATTTGGATGCCGATCATCGCGTTACCTCCGAATTAGCAAACGAGCTTACAAGCCTATTCAATAAGCCCATAAATCCCGAAATAAATGGCTTTTTAGTAAGTCGTAAAACAATGTTCATGCATAAATGGATAAAGCATGGAGGGCATTATCCAACCTATCATGCCATATTATTCAGAAAAGGTTTTGGGCAGTGTGAAGACAAATTATACGACCAGCATTTTAAAATAACCGGTAAAACACAGATCTTAAAAACCGATATTATTGATATAATCACTGAATCAATAGATACCTTTATTACCCGGCATAATCATTGGGCTACCCTTGAGGCACAATACCAATTTAATAAAAACAACACCACAAATAGCGAAACAGTTAAACCCAACTTATTCGGCAGCCCTATTGAACGCCGCCGGTTTATAAAAAAACAATATGAAAGTTTTCCCTTGTTTGTGAGGCCTTTTATTTATTTTACCATACGCTATTTTTTCAGGCTGGGCTTTCTTGACGGGCGCGAAGGCTTGATCTTTCATTTTTTACAATGTTTTTGGTTCAGGTTTTTGATCGACGCAAAGATCTACGAACTAAAAAAAAACAATAAAGCAGGTACATGATCAATAAAATAACAACGAATCCAACTTTTAAATTTGTTCTGCTATTTATAGTGCTGTTTCTGCCATTTTATTATTTCAACATAATATTTTTCGGCCTTACTACTCCCGAAGGTCACTACAGTGCTTTTTTAGCAAATAATCTTAATTACATACAAACCTTACGATGGATATTATTAAATAGCAGCGCATCAATATTAAATTGCTTAGGCTTTACCGCAATCACCAATAACTACCAAATGCTGGTTGCTGGGCACGGTGCTATTCAGGTAGTGTATGCATGCCTGGGGTTGGGGGTTATCAGTTTTTTTGCGGCATTTGTAATAGCTTACCCTAAGCCATTAAAGCCAAAGCTTATTTTCCTGATAACCGGCATATTGCTGATCGAGGTTTTAAATATAATACGCTTTATGTTGCTGGCCTTATTCTGGAATCCACATACCGCCAAAATTATCGATCATCATACCATTTTTAATATAATTATTTATATCATCGTGGCAGTGAGTTTGTATTTTTGGATAAAAACGCCCCAAAACGTAAATAAAAAAAATGCAGCAAACTGATCTTTCAGCTTATAATAATCACCCTTTTCATCCCAGTGGTAATGCCTTAAAAAGGGTATTATGGTTTTATATAAATGCTGTTATTTTTAAAACCAGTTTACTGCCTTTTAGTAAATTAAAAGTGCTTCTGCTTCGCATTTTTGGTGCACATATTGGTAAAAACGTAACTATAAAGCCCTGTGTAAATATTAAATACCCCTGGTTTTTAACTATTGGTAACGATACCTGGATAGGCGAAAATATTTGGATAGATAACCTGGTTATGATCACCATCGGCTCTAATGTATGCCTGTCGCAAGGGGCGGTTTTGCTTACCGGCAGCCACAATTATAAAAAGTCGGCATTTGATCTGATAACAGGCAGCATAACTTTGGACGATGGCGTATGGATAGGTGCACAGGCTATAGTGAATCAGGGCATTACAATAGGCTCTCACGCTGTACTCGCAACCGGGTCGGTAGCTACCAAAAACCTTGATCCTTATACAATTTACCAGGGTAACCCGGCTATAAAAATACGTTCACGCATTATTAATTAACTCACTTTGCAAAAGATAGGTTTAAGCAGGCTTATATTAACTATTATTGGTATCCTTGTGCTGGCATTAGGGATAATGATATTTATTTATCCCCCTGCAATATACCCCGATCCTGCCCACGGTTTCCAGGTAATGCGCTCTATGGAAATGGGCGGTGGATTCAACAGGCTGGTAAGCCCCGATCAAAGCAATATATCAAAAAACACGTCACTGTTTTTAACCTGGTGGTCGCCAGGGCAGTATTTAATTCCCTATTGCTTTAAATTACTGTTTGGGTTCAATACCGGGCATGCATCTGCATTAACTGTTACAGTTTTTGAATTATCAGGCCTGACCGGGCTTTATTATTTTTTCAGAAAAATTGGTTTTACATCTAATATAGCAGCTATTAGCCTCTTGTTTATTGCGTGCCAGCAGGCATTCATTATGCCCTATGTTTTTTATAATGGCGGCGAAATATTATTGTTTGGTTTCGAAGGCTGGTTCCTGTACGGATGCCTCAGCCTGAAAAAGCCGGGGGTTAAACTATTAGTATTTGTACTTTTATCAGGCTGGTTCGGCTTTTTATGTAAATCCTCGTTTATGTGGATCTATGCTTCGGGGCTAATATGCCTTTGGCTGCAGTTATCAGCCTATGATAATAAACTAAACTTACAGCGCTTAATTAAAAACGGAATATGGCTGTTCATTCCCGCCGCATTAGCATTGGCTTCAATTTACATTTTCTTCCTTTCAAAAGGCACTAATCCGGCATCCATTTCAACCGGGCTTCATTTTAGCTTGCAAAGCTTCAGTTTTCCGCTTGGCTCACCGCTGCTTTCAGGCTTTTCAATTGATGATATGGCGCACGGGTTGATCTTTCACCCATTAGGTGCATTGATTTCTCCGGGTTACGCCTTGGTTATTTTATTAATATCAGCAGCAATTAGCCTGATTTTAATCGTGGCCATAATGAGCTATGTGCCAAAAAATGATTACCGCTTGTTTTTAATTGTATTTTATACCATGTCGGTATTATTTTTTACGGCGGTGTTTTTACGGCAGCCTGATATATCATACGAAAGCAGGCACTTCCGCATAATAGGGCTATTAATAACACCGGGATTGATTTATTTAGTCGGCAAAATTAAGCCGGTATATCAAATACTTTTTGGGGTGTTGTGTTTTTGTATTGCGTTTTCAAATTACACTTACCTTATAATCGGCTACGGTTACAATAAAAATGTAAATGCAAGAGGGAATTCCGGGCTTGCTCAACCATCAATAAATCAGGCTGCATTAAATTACCTTATGCAGTTAGATCAACAAAATACACATGCCATATTCGTATTTCTTACGCCCGATGTTGGTTTAGAAATAGTGCATAATCGTATTGCAACGCTTGAGGAGCCTCCATACAATATTGCTTTTGATTATAATGATTACGACTACACGGGCCATGCCGGGCCAATCTATATGCTGTTGCCTGCAAGCTATACCGGGGTAAAGGCGGCAATATTAATGAAGCTTTTCCCGGGCTACCATAATTTCACCACAAAAAAGCTCAGTTCAGCTTTTACGCTTTATTCGGCTAAGTAGACTTAAATCGTGTGTAAAGCCGATTGAGAAGAATCTATTATTTACAAAAATTCATTGCCGGAATATTAATGATGAATTTATTGGCTTTAGCCGAATACTACCATAAACCAGCAGTAAAACCTTTGGCTAAAGCCAAAAATTGCTCAATTTATTAGTTCCGTTGGCTGAAGCCAACGGATATGAAAAACTCAGCAATTTTAAGACAGCTTCTTTGCCTTATTGATGTTCTTTATTGATCTCGGTCCAAAGGAGGTCCTTTAGCTCGTTAATACCCTTTTGAGCTACCGATGATATAAAGATCGACGGCACATCTTCCGGCAATTCCTTCTTCATTTCCTGCTGTAACTCATCGTCAAGCATATCTGATTTGGTAACGGCTAATACGCGGGGTTTATGGATAAGCTCAGGATTATATTCCTGAAGCTCTTTAAGTAGTATATGATATTCTTCTTTAATGGTACGGGTAGTATCGGCAGGCACCATGAATAATAGTACCGAGTTGCGTTCAATATGCCTCAGGAATCTAAATCCTAAACCCTTACCCTGCGATGCACCCTCAATAATACCCGGAATATCAGCCATAACAAACGATCTGCCGTTACGGTAAGCTACGATACCCAAATTCGGCACAAGCGTTGTAAAGGCATAATCTGCTATCTCAGGCTTTGCTGCTGAAACAACCGACAATAGCGTTGATTTACCCGCATTCGGGAATCCTACCAGCCCAACATCAGCCAGTAATTTAAGTTCGAGTATGTTCCATTGTTCCCTGCCGTCTTCGCCGGGTTGTGCAAAACGTGGAGTTTGGAAGGTAGAAGTTTTAAAATGCCAGTTGCCTAATCCACCACGGCCTGCTTCTGTTAGTATACGTGTTTCGCCGTCTTGGGTTATTTCAAATAGTATCTCGCCTGTTTCTGAGTTTTTGGCTATAGTACCTAAGGGTACTTCCAATATTTCGTCTCTGCCAGTTTTACCGCTTTTTTGTGAGCTTCCGCCTGATTCACCGTCACCGGCAATTACGTGCTTACGAAATTTAAGGTGAAGCAGGGTCCATAACTGGGCATTGCCTTTTACAATTACGTGTCCGCCACGGCCGCCATCGCCACCATCAGGGCCGCCCATAGCAGTATGCTTATCGCGGTGTAAATGCGAAGAACCTGACCCTCCGTGACCAGAGCGGCAACAGATCTTCACATAATCAACAAAATTTGAACCCTGGGACATGATTTTTTTATTTCGGATTTCGAATGTTCAATTTCGGATTTATTAAAATTTGAAATTGAGAAAATTAAATTCGAAATCGAACATTCGAAATTAATTATTAGTCTTGTGTATTATTATTTTTTTAACCAGGAATCAATAATACCACCTATCGCGGCAAATATCTCATCTACTGATCCAATGCCATTAATGCTATTGAATTTATTCTGTTGTTTATAAAAGCCGGCAACTGGTGCCGTCTTATCATTGTATTCATGTATGCGTTTACGAATGACCTCTGGATTAGCATCATCCGGGCGACCTGAATCTTTTCCTCTTAATAATAGTCGGCGCTCCAATTCTTCATCGTCAACCTCCAGCGCAATCATACCCGATATTGATGAATGTTTAGTTTCAAGCAAAGCATCTAAAGCCTCAGCTTGAGCAACTGTTCGTGGGAAACCATCAAAAATAAAGCCCTGTGCATCTTTATTAGCATCCAGCTTATTGCTGATCATACCAATAACCACCTCATCAGGAACTAATTTACCATGATCCATCAACTTTTTGGCTTCAATACCAAGTGATGTTCCCTGTGATATTTCACCACGTAACAAGTCACCGGTTGAAAGATGGATCAGGCCATATTTTTCAATAAGTTTTTGTGATTGAGTACCTTTACCTGCTCCGGGCGGGCCGAACAATACCAAATTTAGCATGCGTATTTCAAATTAAAAGCCTCCCGGTACATCAGAAAGGCTTAATATTCTTTGCAATTAAGGTGGTTGAAACCTCTATTTTTATGTGCACTTGAAGGGAGTCGAACCCCTAACCTCCTGATCCGTAGTCAGGTGCTCTATCCAATTGAGCTACAAGTGCGAAATAATCCGCTTTTTTTAACGGACTGCAAAAATAGGAATTTCTTTTAAATCCTCTAAAAAAAATTGAAATTACTTTACAATTTCTGCAATTGCAGCAAAATCAGGCAGATCGGTTGCTACTTCAAGCACCTCTGCATATATGATATTCTGTTCTTCATCAACTACAAAAGCAGCACGTTTTGATACGCCTTTTAAGCCAAAAACAAAGTTTTCATATATAGCGCCATAAGCTGCTGATACCTCTTTATTAAAATCTGAAAGCAGATCAAACTGGTAATTATTCTCTTCTTTAAATTTTGCCAGTGTAAAAGGCGAATCAACAGATATGCCTAAGATCACAGCATTTAAGCCATCGTAATAGCCAAAGCTATCACGCATGGTACATAATTGTGTAGTACAAACGCCTGTAAAAGCCATCGGGAAGAAATGTATAACTACTTTCTTTCCTTTAAAATCAGCCAATGAAACTTCTTTTAATGCCGATGAATATAAAGTGAATTGCGGAGCTGGTTGACCTGGTTGTAATGACATGAGTTTTTTTCTGCAAATAAATGATAATAACAGCACATTAATTAAACATGCTGTTATTTTTTACATTATTCTGTAAGAAACTGTTTAAAAATAATTTTAATGGCTTGTAGAGATGCAATACTTTGTGTCTCCCGTATGCTCTGTATGGCCGGAGACGCAAAATATTGCATCTCTACAAAATTTTTTGCATTTGCAAATAACTCCCATTAAAGTACCATTTTTAGACCGCTTCTAAAATCGATTCCCAGTTATGTCTACAAGGAAACAGAATTCAACTTCAATAATTTATCAGCATTTCCATGCGCTATTTTTTCCAGATCATCAGGCGAAAGTTGCATACTGTCCAGGTAATTTTTACCAACTTCATTTGTACTAAAGGGATAATCTATCGAAAATAAGATCTTATCGATCCCAAAAGTATCAATAGCAACCTGTAATGGTGGCATTGTAAATAGTCCGCTGGTGGTAATATAAACCTGGTCGTGCAGGGTTTGTATAATAGAGCGTTGGTTGGTTCCACCCTGCTCAATGCCAAACATCTTATCACTGCGCACCATCATCATGGGCAGCATTTCACCCATGTGGCCTATGATCAGTTTAAGCTTAGGATATTTATCTAAAGTACCTGATACGATCAGGCGTAGGGTATGGAGCGCTGTTTCTGAATGCCAGCCCCAGCCCGCTATAGATAAAAAGGTTCCGGCCTGCTTGGGCAGATTGCTATAATAAGCATCAAACACAGCCTTTGGCGGCAAGCCGGGGTGCAGGTAAATAGGTACATCCAATTGTTCGGCACGTTCAAAAATAGGCGCATATTTAGCATCATCCAAAAACTCATCATTAGTAAGGCCATTGATCAATGCGCCGCAAAAATTATAGGTTTTTACCGTTCGCTCCAATTCATCTGCGGCAGCTTCGGGGTTTGTTGTTGGTAGGTGTGCAAATGCTTTAAACCGGTCGGGATGAGCCGCTATCCGTTCAGCTATCGCGTCGTTATACATTTTGGCAAACGCAGGGCCATGATTTGCATCAAGTAGGTCAGCACCCGCTCCGGCAACCGAAAGCACCTGGGTGGTAATACCATTTGCATCCATTGACTGCAGGCGTTCACCAGTAATATCTGTTAGCTTATCGGCTAGCTTTTGTATCGCAGGCGACTTACCTAAGTAATGTTTATCTTGTGCTTCCTGCGGGATCTGATCAACCAGTTCAGGAAATGTTACATGTTCTTCAAGGGTTACAACGCGCATAAATGTGTTTTTAGTGAACAACAAAGATCACGCTGTTTAGATTGAAAAACATTGATCTACATCAAAAAATCAAATCTTTGATTTTAACCGGCTCAGCGCCTCCTGCGAAATGTTAAGGTAATTGGCCACCATCTTATTAGATAAGCGTTGTACAATGTGGGGGCTTTCTTTTAATAACAACTTATAACGCTCGGTAGCATCCTGGGTAACCAAACTTTGTAAACGTTTGGTATTATTAACATAGGCAAACTCCAGATAATTACGGTAAAACTTTTCCCAAACGGGAAAAACGTCAAGCAAGTAATAAAAATCATTGCGCGAAATGTACAGCAGTTCAGTAGTTTCAATGGCTTTTGTATATTCCGTTAAGGGCTCACCGCTGATAAAGGAAGTCAGCGATGTAGAAAACGTATTTTCAAAAGCAAACCTTCGGGTAACCTCGGCACCATCTTCCTTTACAAAATACACCCTTAAACAGCCTTTATTTACAAAATACATCCTCCGGGCAGGGGTGCCTAAAACATTTATCACATCGTTTTTTTTAAGGGTTAAAGGCTTAAAATAGGAAAGGATAACCTGTAACTGCTCATCATTCACAGCAACCCTGTCTGTAATATATTTACTCAATTGCTGATACATTCCCTAAAATTAACCACAAAGATTGTCTTTAAAGATATAACAAACATTGATCTGGATCAATAATGTAAAAATTGCTTTATAATATTACAAAATCGCAATATCATTGTTAAAGCTAAAGTTTAACAACGAACAATGAAAGCTGTAATCATTACCCAACCCGGCGGCCCCGAAGTTTTACAATTAGCCGAAAGGCCTAAACCCGAAATTACTGCCGATGAGGTATTGGTTAAAGTGGCTGCCGCAGGCATTAATCGTCCCGATGTATTTCAGCGTAAAGGCAATTATCCACCGCCGCCGGGTGCATCTCCCGATATTCCGGGGCTTGAGATAGCCGGTATTATTACACAGGTTGGCACCAATGTTACCCGCTGGAAAGTAAATGATAAAGTTTGTGCCTTATTAAATGGCGGTGGTTATGCCGAGTATTGTGCTGTACCTGCGGGGCAATGCCTGCCAATACCTGATGACTTGCTATTTATTGAAGCCGCATCCCTACCCGAAACTTTTTTCACGGTATGGAGCAATGTATTCGATCGTGGCAAATTAAAAAAAGGCGAAAGCTTGCTTGTTCACGGCGGTTCAGGAGGTATTGGTGTAGCGGCTATACAAATGGCAAAGGCTATGGGCAGCACAGTATATACTACTGCCGGATCAGATGAAAAATGCCGCGAATGCGAAAAGCTGGGCGCAACAAAAGCTATTAATTATAAAACAGAAGACTTTAAAGAAGTAATTCATCAGCTTACAAACGGTAAAGGTGTAGATGTAATATTGGATACTATAGGCGGCGACTATACCATACCCAACCTGCAATCGCTAACTGATGAAGGCAGGCTGGTTATTATAAATAGCGTAAAAGGCAAAGATGTGCAGGTTGATCTTTCCCTAATTATGCGAAAAAGAATAACTATAACAGGCTCTATGCTGCGTTCACGCGATGTTGCATTCAAGGCTGATATAGCACATAGCCTGGAAACAAACATTTGGCCCTTTTTAGCCTCCGGCGAAATAAAACCAGTGATATATGAAGTGTTTCCGGCGGCTAAAGCTGCCCAGGCACATCAGTTAATGGATAGCGGAAGTCATACCGGTAAGATCATTCTGAGCTTTGAATCATAAAAATTATATCAGTAATACTTAGTTGATTAGTGAATATTTAAGCTAATTGATACTCATTACACTAAGTATCAAAAAATTCTCTTCCAACTATTTAAATATTTGCCAAGAAAGCTTAACTTTGCGCTCCGAAATAGTGGGAAATATTATTTCGTATTAATTTTTTTATAAATTACCAGGTTATATATGCCAAACATTGGAAAAATATCACGGATAATAGGTCCGGTAGTTGACGTAAGTTTTACTGACAACGCACATCTTCCTAAAATTTTTGACGCCTTAGAGATCACAAAGGACAATGGCCAAAAAATCATTCTTGAAGTTCAGCAGCATTTAGGTGAAGACCGTGTGCGTGCGATAGCGATGGACTCAACAGATGGTTTATTGCGCGGAATGCCTGTACTTGATACAGAAGCCGCCATTAAAATGCCGGTTGGTGATGATATTAAAGGCCGTGTATTTAACGTGGTTGGTGACGCTATAGATGGTATCGCTCAGTTAGATAAAACTAACGGTCGTTCTATCCACAATGTTCCGCCAAGGTTTGAAGACCTTTCAACCGAAACGGAAGTATTGTTTACCGGTATTAAAGTTATCGACTTGCTTGAGCCCTATGTAAAAGGTGGTAAGATCGGTTTATTTGGTGGTGCCGGTGTTGGTAAAACTGTATTGATCCAGGAACTGATCAACAACATCGCGAAAGCATACTCTGGTTTATCAGTATTTGCAGGTGTAGGTGAACGTACCCGTGAGGGTAACGACTTACTGCGTGAGATGTTGGAATCCGGCATTATAAAATATGGTGACGCATTCATGCACTCAATGGAAGAAGGCGGATGGGACCTTTCTAAAGTTGATAATGAAGCTTTAAAAGACTCAAAAGCAACCTTTGTTTTCGGTCAAATGAACGAGCCTCCTGGTGCACGTGCACGTGTGGCGCTATCGGGCTTAACCCTTGCTGAATATTTCCGCGATGGTGATGCTGAAGGTAAAGGCCGTGATATATTATTCTTTATTGATAACATCTTCCGCTTTACACAAGCAGGTTCTGAAGTATCGGCTTTATTAGGCCGTATGCCATCAGCGGTAGGGTACCAGCCAACACTGGCTACTGAAATGGGTACCATGCAAGAGCGTATCACTTCAACCAAACGCGGTTCAATTACATCTGTACAAGCGGTGTACGTACCTGCGGATGATTTAACTGACCCTGCACCGGCTACTACATTTGCCCACTTAGATGCAACTACTGTACTTTCACGTAAAATTGCTGAGTTAGGTATTTATCCTGCGGTTGATCCTTTGGATTCAACCTCACGTATCCTTAGCGCCGCTATTTTAGGTGATGAGCATTATAATACTGCTCAGCGTGTTAAAGAAACATTACAACGTTACAAAGAGCTGCAAGATATTATTGCGATCCTGGGTATGGACGAGCTTTCTGAAGAAGATAAGCTTACTGTATCACGTGCGCGCCGTGTTCAGCGTTTCTTATCACAACCATTCCACGTTGCTGAGCAATTTACAGGCTTAAAAGGCGTATTGGTTGATATTAAAGAAACCATCAAAGGCTTTAACATGATCATGGATGGCGAAGTTGATGAATATCCTGAAGGTGCATTCAACCTTGTAGGCAGCATTGAAGAAGCTATTGAAAAAGGTAAAAAATTATTAGCAGAAGCTAACAACTAATATGCAAATGTGCAGATGTGCGGATATGCAAATTATCTGCACATTTGCACACCTGCACATACGCACATCATACAATGACTTTAGAAATCCTTACTCCTGATAAAAAGATATATGAAGGCGATGCCACTTCGGTTACGCTGCCGGGTACGCTTGGATCATTTGAAATATTGAACCACCATGCTCCTATCATCTCCACATTACAGGATGGTAAACTGGTTGTCCGTGGTTCAAGTTCAGGTAAAGAAGAAACATTTTACATACAAGGCGGTGTTGTTGAAGCATTAAACAACGTAGTAACCGTACTTGCTGAGGGTATTACGACACATAAGTAATATTTATTTGAATAGAAATTGAAAGCCTGTGTTTTTTACACAGGCTTTTTTGTTTAGCTGATTTTTAGTTGCCAATTGTTAACGCTGCCGGTAGCATCAACAAAAAAGGCATTGCCTTTGAATAATCCAATAGTTCATATTCCAAACCCATTAGTCTGATATTATGATAGTATGTCTGATGATTTTGGTAATAGTATTTCTCTGATTGAAGAAACCATACATTAGCACCAGGTTTTTGTGCAAGGAACCATTTTTCCAGTAGCCTGGCTGTTCTGCCATTACCATCGGCAAAAGGGTGTATCTTAACAAAGATCAAATGTATTAATGAGGAAAAGAAAAGAGTTTCTTCAAAGCTTAACTTTGCATCTATTAATAAACCTATATCATTATACAATTTATCCAGTTCAGATTTAACCTTACCGGGCACACAGGCAACATATTCAATTTTTCCATCAGGAGTTGTAACATACATATTTTGCTTACGCATTTTACCGCGATAGCCTTTCTGCAAAATATGGCGAGTTATCAAGGCATGAGCTTGCTCTATCGCCTCAGCATTTAATTCTGTTTGCTGTGCAAATTGATAGGCTTCATATAGATCATCAATTTTTTGGGTATGATCGGGTAAAAATTCAACTCCCCATTTTTTATGTTTAATAAAAGAGTCCAGTTCAATATCCTCCCCTTCTATCTTAGATGAAAATACTGCCGATACAGATGTGTAAAAACTAAACGCATTTACTGACAGCTCGCTATCTTTTAAATTCTGAAAATTTAAAGAAATAGATTTATCCACCTGTTGCAAATAATCATTTAATAAAGCTGTGGGCAATATCTCAAACTGTATTTCTTTCATATTAATAACTCTTCACAAAGTAAGATAAATTGAACTTTGTTTGTGATAAATTTTTATGATAAAAACCCATTTCAGGAAGAAAATCGCCCATTTACTATGCATGCATAAAATACATACCGAATACCGTTTTCAACTTTGGTATATTTTATAAAATATATTATATTGTATTATGTATATTTATAAAAATATAATTCTGTATATTATGCTTATAAAGATATAATATACTAATTAAAAATAATGAGTAGCAGGCCTTGATATTCGTGATAGCTATATCTACCTTACAAATATGGATTTATTGAATCTTTTATAAGTCCAAAATTATAACAACCTAATAAGAAACAAGCATATATTCTAAAGATAATGAGTGCACCTGATACAACAGAAGCAATAGAATTGAACCGGTACAGTAAAACCTTTACCCAGGATGAAACTCAACCTGCGGCCAAAGCCATGCTTTACGGCATTGGCCTAACCGATGATGATATGCAAAAACCACAAGTTGGTGTGGCAAGCATGGGTTACGATGGCAATACCTGCAACATGCACCTTAATGATCTGGCTAAAGTAATTAAACAAGGCATTTGGGATGATGGCATGGTAGGCTTGATTTTCCATACCATTGGCGTGAGCGATGGTATGAGCAACGGAACTGAAGGTATGCGTTACTCATTAGTAAGTCGTGATATTATAGCTGATTCGATTGAAGCTGTTACCGGAGCACAATATTATGATGGTTTAATAACCCTGCCGGGCTGCGATAAAAACATGCCGGGCTCTATCATGGCTATGGGAAGGTTAAACCGCCCATCAATAATGGTATACGGTGGTACTATTAAACCGGGCCACTGGAAAGGTGAAGATCTGAACATTGTATCCGCATTCGAGGCATTAGGTAAAAAAATAGCCGGTCAGATTGACGATGAAGATTTTATAGGTGTGATAAAAAATGCTTGTCCAAGCGCGGGAGCTTGCGGCGGCATATATACCGCCAACACAATGGCTGCAGCGATTGAGGCATTGGGCATGAGCTTGCCTTATTCATCATCAAACCCTGCGTTAAGCGATGAAAAGAAAGCAGAGTGTTTAGCGGCAGGAAAAGCCATAAGGATATTATTAGAAAAAGACATAAAACCGTCGGACATTATGACCCGCGAAGCATTTGAAAATGCGATCGTAATTATTATGGTATTAGGCGGATCAACCAACGCGGTATTGCACTTAATAGCAATGGCAAAAAGCGTTGGCGTAAAATTAACGCAGGATGATTTCCAGGCGGTAAGTAACCGCATACCTGTTTTGGCAGATATGAAGCCAAGCGGTAAATACATGATGGAAGACCTGCACAAAGTAGGCGGCGTACCTGCAGTAATGAAATATTGTTGGGATCAGGGATGGCTGCATAGCCATTGCTTAACTGTAACAGGTAAAACCATTGCCGAAAACTTACAGGATGTACCGTCATTGAATTTCGATACACAAAAAATAATCCTTCCGGTTGAAAATCCTATTAAGGCAACTGGGCACTTACAAATATTATATGGAAACCTTGCCGAAGGCGGCAGCGTAGCCAAAATAACAGGTAAAGAAGGTACTAGCTTTGAAGGCCCGGCACGTGTATTTGATGGTGAATTTGAACTCATCCATGGCATACAAAGTGGCCGCGTTGAAAAAGGCGACGTGGTGGTTATTCGCAATGTTGGGCCTAAAGGCGCACCGGGCATGCCCGAGATGCTGAAACCAACTTCAGCCATATTTGGCGCAGGTTTGGGCAGTTCGGTAGCATTAATTACTGACGGCAGGTTCTCAGGCGGTACACATGGTTTCGTCGTCGGTCACATCACGCCGGAAGCTTATGACGGCGGGGGTATTGCCTTTGTGAAAGATAACGACAGGATATTTATTGATGCCATAAACCGCACCATTAATGTAATGATAAGCGACGAAGAATTTGCAGCCCGCAAAGCAGCCTGGGTACAGCCGGCTTTGAAGGTTACAAAAGGTGTTTTATACCGCTACGCTAAAAACGTTACAACAGCCGCTGAAGGTTGCGTAACGGATGAATAGTCTGAACCAGAATTTACAGAATTAAAGGATTTACAGAATCAATAAATAGGTGAAGTCAAATTCACCGATGTAATAATAGAACAAAGTATATGGAAGTTGCACAGGAAGTACTAACAGCACCGGCAGTTAAAGAAACTGTTGAAGTTTCAGGATCAGTAGCATTATTAGAAGCTTTGATTGTGGAAGGTGTGGATACCATCTTTGGTTATCCGGGTGGCGCGATTATGCCTATTTATGACGCTTTATATGATTATAAAGAAAAATTGAATCATATACTGGTCCGCCATGAACAAGGTGGCATACATGCTGGTCAGGGTTATGCACGTACCTCAGGTAAAGTAGGTGTCGTATTTGCAACAAGCGGTCCCGGTGCAACAAATCTGGTAACCGGCTTGGCTGATGCACAGATAGATAGCACGCCATTAGTATGTATCACCGGGCAGGTATTCGCACACTTGTTAGGTACCGATGCTTTCCAGGAAACTGATGTGATCAACATTACTACACCAGTTACCAAATGGAACTATCAGGTAACCGATGCAAACGAAATCCCCGAAGTGATCGCTAAGGCTTTCTATATAGCTAAAAGCGGCCGCCCCGGACCTGTATTGATCGACATTACCAAAAACGCACAGATTCAAAAATTTGATTATAAAGGATATACAAAATGTAACCACATCCGTAGTTACAGGCCAAAACCAATTGTTCGTCAGCAATATATTGAGGAAGCCGCGGCATTGATCAATCAAGCCAAAAAACCATTTGTATTATGGGGACAAGGCGTAATATTAGGCAGTGCGGAGCAGGAGTTTAAAGCTTTTATCGAAAAAAGCGGCATTCCATCAGCTTGGACAATCTTAGGTGCCGGTGCTATTCCAACCGATCATCCGCTTAACGTGGGTATGCTGGGTATGCACGGAAATTATGGCCCTAACGTATTAACTAACGATTGCGATGTGCTTATAGCCATCGGCATGCGCTTTGACGACCGTGTAACTGGTCGCTTAGATAAATATGCTAAACAGGCAAAAGTTATCCATTTAGATATTGACCCTGCCGAGATCGACAAAAACGTAAAAACAACCGTACCTGTGTGGGGTGATTGTAAAGAAACGTTGCCTCTGCTTACTGAATTGGTTGATAAAAAAGAGCATACCGAATGGCTGCAATTATTTAACGACTATACTCAAAAAGAAGTTGATGCGGTAATTCATAAAGAGTTGAACCCTACTTCGGGCGAGATGACCATGGGCGAAGTGATCAAACAGTTGAATGAATTAACCAACGGAAATGCCGTAATAGTAACTGACGTAGGCCAGCACCAAATGGTTGCCTGCCGTTATGCGAAATTGAATAAAACACGCAGCAATATTACCAGCGGTGGTTTAGGTACAATGGGCTTTGCACTACCTGCAGCTATCGGCGCTAAGTTTGGCGCACAGGAGCGTGATGTAGTTGCCATTATTGGCGATGGCGGTTTCCAGATGACTTTACAGGAATTGGGTACCATTATGCAAACAGGAATCAACGTTAAGATCATCATTTTAAATAACCGTTTTCTGGGTATGGTTCGCCAATGGCAGGAATTGTTCAATGAGCGTCGTTACTCATTTGTTGATATACAAAGCCCTGATTTTGTAATGGTAGCTAAAGGTTATGGCATTGA